>Ga0299907_10000146_pt1 | contig 28741 bp, 27 predicted proteins | sample RVTome_16_FD_198680 | JGI IMG/M metagenome (GOLD analysis project Ga0299907, IMG submission 198680) | Soil microbial communities from uranium-contaminated site in the Upper Colorado River Basin, Wyoming, United States - RVT152D67 (version 2) ...
CGGCGGCCCAGCCGGACTGGTCGGCATCGGTGGCCTCAGCGCCGCGGATCAGCCCGCACCGCGCGCAGGCGGCGTTCGTCTGGTCGTTGTCCGCGAAGCAGCGCTTGCAGACCCATCGCTCATTCAAGGCGCAACCGTATCGGGCCGGCCTCGCTTCGCAATGTGACGTTCGTAGTGGTAGACGAAGCCGATCTGCTCCTGCGTTTCGACGGCTGTCGGGTGCCTGACGGCCCTCACGCCGTCGATCGCTCCGGCCGCGCTCCATCCGGCTGCCACGAGCGCGCAGGCCGCCACCGTGCCGCTTCGACCGACCCCGCCCATGCACGCCACGGCCACGTCACCGTCGTCGCGGCCCGCTGCGATGTGCGCCAGCAGGGCGTCCATCTCGTTGGGGCTGCGCGGTGCCGCGCCATCAGCGAGCGGAAGGCGCTCGACGGTGATCCCAGCCCACAGCGCCTGCTCGACGATGGCCGGATCGCCCCAGCGGGCCAGCTCGTCGTCATCCACGAGCAGGACGAGCAGCCCGACGCCCACCGCGCGGAGTGTGGCCAGGTCGGTTGCCAGGTCGCGACGGTAGATGCGGCCCGGATAGCGGAGCGACGCTCCACGCTTGCCGGGCAGGATCGTCAGCCCGAGGCGGCCCGCTCGTCCATCCCGAAGGGCGGAGGCCTCGAGCCAGTCGATATGGAGCGGCGGGTCGAGTGGCCCGTCGGCCACGCTAGTTGAGCGGCTCGCTGCCGCGGGCGCAGAAGTGGCCCTGCGGGTCCAGGGGCTCGCCGCAGAACGGGCAGGCCGGCCGGCCGGCTCCCAGGAGCGCCTCGGCACGCCGCACGAAGTCACGGGCATCGATCGGGTCGAGCCGAACTCGCAGCAGGTCGGGGCCGTCGTCCGCGTCGTCGGGCAGCTCGACATAGTCGCCGTCCTCGGTCGAGGTCTGCGCTTCGATGACGATCGCCTCGCTGCCGGCATCCCACGCCAGCGCCATTGCCCCGACACGGAACAGCTCGACCACCGGCTCGTCGAGCCCGCGCGGATCGGCTCCGCCCGTATCGTCGGGCGCATCGACGGCGTCGAGGAGGTCGTCGAGGCGGGCGGCCAGTGCAGCGACCTGCACCTTCTCGAGGCCGACGCTGACCAGCGCGCTGCCCTGGCGCGCCTGGAGGTAGAAGGCGCGCTCGCCAGGGTCGCCGACGGTGCCGGCCACGAACCGGTCCGGGGCGTCGAAGATGAAGAGTCGTCGCGTCATGGGCACCCATCGTACCTGCTCGCGCGCGGGTAGAGTGGTGGTGCAGATGAGCACCGCGGCACCTCGGCCGACCTAGGCACATGCGACAGCGCTTCTACCCACTGCGCGCGCGGTCGATGGCGCGCCGACCCGGCGAGGACCGGCGCCTGGCACTCTCGCCCCGCGCGCGGCTCATCGGCGGATGGCTGGTCGCCCTCCTCCTGGTGCTCGGCATCGCCGGCGCGGTCCGGCTGCTCGGCGGCAACGGCGACGGCTCGGCGCTCCTGGCCAGCCCGTCGCCGACGGGCGGCGGTCCACTCCATCCGATCGCCTTCGGTACGGCGCTCGACGCCACACGCCTGGTCCCCGCCGACGCGCTGACGAATCGCTTCGTCCGCGAGGACACCTTCGCCTATGCCGTACCGGACGCCGAGCCGGCGTCGGTCATCTATGTCGAGGTCCGCCGCGTCGCGAACGGGTCCGCGGAGGTGGTCCAGGAGCCGGTGGACCCCCAGGAGATCCCGGGCGCGCCCGCCAACATCGGCTTCAGCGTCCCTGCCGCAAACCTGCTCGATGCCTTCGGGCCGGGATCGTTCGAGATGCGGATCTACCTCGATCCGGCGTCGCGCGCAATCGCGGAGGGAGCCTTCGAGCTCGTGGAGCCCCTCAGCAGCCCCTAGTCCGCTCCGGGGACAACGAAAAGGGATCGGAGACGTGCCCCATCTCCGATCCCGGCAGGCAAGTCGGCGTGCCCATCCGACTCGTCGATCGCAAGCCTACGGCTCCCGACCGCACCTGTCAACACTCAATTGACCGACAGCGCCTCGCTCGTCAGTTCGTATGCGCCGCGATGATCGCCAGTCTCAGCCCGAAGCTCGGCCCACTCGCGCAGCACCTCGCGCAGCCGGCTCGGAGCGCGGCTCGCGCGTGCGACCGCCGCGGCCTCGCCGAACCGCGTCTCGGCCTCGTCGCTCCGTCCGGCACGGCGCAGCGCTCGCGCCTCGGTGAGCATGGCCATCAGGCCGCCGAACTCGTTGCCGCTGCGCTCGGCAAAGCCGCGGGCGTCGATGGCCAGCCGCAGGGCCTCGCCGACGTCGCCGCTGGCGAGGGCGATCTGCGCCTCGGTATCGACCACGGCCGCCATCCAGCGCTCGTCGCCGGTGTCCTCGATCTGGCGGCGCGCATCGGCCGCCAGCTCACGGGCCCGCTCGACCTGGCCGCTGGCGAGGTAGGCGAGGGCAAGGTCGTTCTCGATCCGCGCCGATTCGAAGATCGCCCCGGCGGCGCGGTACAGGGCCATGCCCTGCGTGCCGGCGCGGATGGCACCCTCGAAGTCACCGACCTCGCGATAGTTGATGGCGAGGTTGAACAGAAACGCGGCACGACGACGATCGTCGAGGTCTGCCGCCAGCCCGCGGGCCTCCTCCAGGTAGGTCAGCGCACGGGGGGCCTGCCCGGCCCTCGACTCGACGGCGGCGAGCGAGGTCAGAAGACGCATCTCGAAGTCCGGCTCCACCTGGAGCCCGCCGCGCACCTGCTCGAGCAGGGCGGCGAGGATGCTCCGGGCGTCGAGCTCGTTGTCGCTCTGGTAGAGGCCGTACGCGAGCCAATAGCGGGCCAGGGCGGCATCGGCCTCGCGCCCAGCGCCCGCGTAGATGCGGGCCGCCTCCGAGGCTGCGGCCACCGCCTCCTTGCCGAGATCCAGCCGCGCCGATGATTCGGCGAGGCCGCGGAGGAGGTCGGCGCGGATCGCGTCGTCGGTCGCATCGACAAGCAGGGTCTGGTAGCCGTCCGCCGCCTCGCGCCAGTCCCCCGCCGCGAGGCGCATGTCGACCTCGATCCGGGTCCAGGCCGGATTGGCCTCGTCGATGAAGTGGCTGGCGGGCATGCCGAGGCGCTCGGAGAGGAACTGCAGGGCGACCATCGACGGTCTCGCGATGCCGGTCTCGAGGGCGCTGACGTACGCCTTCGTGTAGCGATCCCCGGCGAGCTGCTGCTGAGTCAGGCCGGCGCGGTGCCTCGCCTCGCGAATGCGCTGGCCGATGCGCTGCGCCAGGGCGCGGTCATCAGCGGAGGCTCGGGCACCGGTCCTCGTCCGTGGCATGCCGGCAGTTTACACGCTCTGGCAAGCAGCACTTGACCCGTTGCGCTCCGAAAGTACCACCCCAAGCGGGCGCATCGGGACGAGCGGGTCATTGCCCCATGGTCCCATCGGCGCCACGGTCTTGTTGCGGCCCGACGACCAAGCAATCGGCCGCCATAGCCAAACGGAGCCTGGACCGATGCGTACCAACCGAATCGTCCGCACGCTCGTGATTGCCGGATCGGCAGCGGCGCTGAGCATCCTCAGCCTCGTCTCGACCGTCATGGCGGCCACCGGCGGCGGCGACTTCCCCCGCTTCAAGTAAGCCGGAGCGACCACGGGCCCCAAGGGACGGGCCCGTTGCTCGCTATCCCGCTCCTAGTGCCCGTGCTGGTAGTACGGGCTCACGCCGGCGTCGTGGTCCGTTGCGTCCACGATCGCCGAGATGGCGGGAACGGCGGTCCGGATGGCCGTCTCCACGCCCTGCTTCAGGGTCACGTCGACCGCCGCGCAGCCCTGGCAGCCGCCGCCGAACCGCAGGTAGGCCGTACCGTCACGCACCTCCACCAGGGTCACCATCCCACCGTGTGAGCCGACGCCCGGGTTGATCTGGCGGTCGATGACCTCCTGCACCGCGCGCGCCACCGGGTCCTTCCATCCCTCGTTCGGGTTTTCGATGCGCAGGCCGCCACCGGTGACGGCGGCGTCGAGGTCGATCGTCGCGCCGGCAAGATCGGCCGCACTCAACGGGTCGAGCGCCACGTTCAGGCCGTCGAGCTCGAGGAGGAGATCGTCGGCGCCACGCTCAGCCGGGTCCTCCAGCGCGATCTCGTACCGGAAGTTCGGACCGTCCTTGGCGAGCACGCGCACGCGCAGGACCGCCTCGGGGAAGTCATTGAAGGTGCGGACGCCGTCGATCTTCTCGCGCGCCGCCGGGGTCACGGTCAGGAGCTGCTCAATCACACGGCCATGGTAGCCGACCCGCCGGCGGGCGCCCAGCCGCGTCAGCTCAACCCAGCGGCGGCAGCGCCTGCCGGTCGCTCAGCACCGCGGCGAACCGGTCCCCCACCGCGGCGAGGCGCTCGGGGACGTCGCGGATCGTCCAGCGGTCGGGTCGCAGCTCGGGGTCGTCCAACTCCTCCCAGCCGATCGGCATGCTCACCGGGGCGCCGGGCGCCGGCCGGGTGCTGTACGGCGCGACGAGCGTCTTGTTGATCGCGTTCTGAGTGTAATCGAGCCGCGCCTTGCCCTTCCGCGCGCGCTTCGCCCACTCCCAACTGACGAGCTCCGGCACCGTGGCGCCGATCGCGCGCGAGAGCCCTTCGACCCAGTCGCGGGTGTCGTCGAAGGTCGGGCCCTGCTCGATGCCGATCCAGATCTGCATGCCCCGCTTGCCAGTCACCTTCGGGTACGCCCCCACGCCCAGGTGTGCGAGGGCGGTGCGGTACAGGCGCGCGATGACCAGGAGCTCAGCCCAGGTCGTCTCCGGGCCGGGGTCGATGTCGATCAGCGCGTAGCTGGGCCTGTCCGGCGCATCGGTCTTGCTCGTCCAGGGGTGGAGCTCGATGGCCGCCTCCTGCGCCAGCCATGCCAGCGTCGCCGCGGAGTCGACGACCGGGTAGTCCTTCGGTCCCTCCTCGCGGTGGTGGTATGTCCAGCGCCTGACCCAGGCCGGCGAGTGACCCGGCAGGTCCTTCTGCCAGAAGCCCTTCTGCTCGATCCCGTTCGGGAAGCGCTGGACGGTGAGCCCGTGACCGTCGAGGTACGGGATGAGCGTCGGGGCGATCTGCACGTGATACCGCAGCAGGTCGCGCTTGGTGACCGGCGCTCCTCCGTCCCTCGCGGTGAAGAGCACCTTCTCGAGGTTCGTGACCCGGATCTCGTGGCCATCGACCACCCAGGTGCCCTCGCGCTCGAGGGCGTCGAGCGCGGCGATCGTGTCGGCGGGGTCGGATGCGGCGGGCAAGGGACCCGGAGTATGGGCGCGCTCGGCCTGGGCGGTGGCCGTCGCCGTCGGCACGGCCCGCTCGCGATGGACGGTGCGCGGGTCGCGGTCGAGCTCGAAGCCCTTGAACGCGGCCTGGCGCAGGAGGTCGTCGGCAGTCCACTCGGCGAACTCGACGCGGATCACGATCTGTGGCTCGACCCATCGCGACGCCCTCAGCCGCGGAACCGGGTCGAGCGGCGAGTCGGGGCGCTCGATCGACTCGAGCCGCGCGCCAAGCTCGCGACGGGTCCGGGTGTCGAGGCCGCTGCCGACCTGCCCGGCATGGACCCATCGGTCGCCGGAGCGCACGGCGAGGATGAGGGAGCCGATGTCCTTGTGCGTCCCCTGCCCCGGAAGCCAGCCGACGACCACCACCTCCTGTTCGCGGCGGGCCTTCAGCTTGAGCCAGGAACGGCTGCGACGGCCGACCTCGTACGGCGAGCGCCGCAGCTTGGCGACGACGCCCTCCAGCTCCTGCTCGCGGGCCGCCTCGAAGAACGCCAGGCCGTCCGCGTCCACGTGGCCGGCGTAGCGGATCATCGGGTGCGGCCGCAGGCGGCTGCGAAGCAGGCGCTTGCGCTCCTCGAGCGGCACGTCCAGCAGCGATCGGCCGTCAAGGTGGAGCAGATCGAACGCCTCGTACACCAGCGTTGCCGGCGTGCCGCGGCGCTTGCCGCCCGGCGCTCGCCCCGTGCGGATGCCGGTATGGTCCTGGAGCAGGCTGAACCGCGGGCGCCCCCGCTCGTCGAGCGCGACGACCTCGCCATCCACGATCGCCTCGTTCGCCTCGATCCAGCCGGTCGCCGCCGCCAGGTCCGGGAAGTAGGCCGACGCGTCCTGGCGCCGGCGGGTCCACAGCCGCACCCGGCCATCCCGAACCACTGCCTCGACCCGATAGCCGTCCCACTTCACCTCGAACACCCAGTCGGGGTCGCTGAACGGCGCCGTGGCGAGCGTGGCCTTCATCGGCGGGATGAAGTCGGGCATCGGTTCCTCGCGGGCAGCCGACAGGTCGACATCGCCCACGGGCCGTGGCGGGTCCGCGCTGAGGCGCGGGGGGATGCCGTCACGCACCTCGTCGTTCGAGCGCCCCGTCCTCACCGACGTGGGCTGGTCCTCCGCGTCCCAGCCGTCGACCGCCGCCTCGTCGCGCTTCTTGATCAGAAGCCAACGCTCCCGGGCGTCGTCTGCATCGGTCCGGACGATCGTGTAGCGGCCCCGCAGGCGCTGCCCGTGGAGGACGAACTTGATTTCGCCCTTGCGCAGGGCCTTCGCGGGGTCGGGCGTCCCCGCCTCGGGCTCGAAGATGCCCCAATCCCACACGATCACGTCGCCCGCGCCGTACTGCTTCGCCGGGATGACGCCCTCGAAGTCGAGGTACTCGATCGGGTGGTCCTCGGTGCGCATCGCCAGGCGCCGCTCCCTAGGGTCGAGGGTCGGTCCCTTCGGCACCGCCCAGCTCACGAGGACTCCGCCGATCTCGAGCCGGAAGTCGTAGTGGAGGGCCGTGGCGCGGTGGCGCTGGACCGTGAAGCGGCCCGAGCGCTCCACGACGTCGCTCGGCGCCGGCTCCGGCGTGGCACCGAAGTCGCGCTTGCGCCGATACTCGTCCAGCGGCATGGCTAGGCGGTCACCTGGAGCTCGTCCAGCGTGCCGAGGATGACATCCGCACCGGCGTCGCGCAGCGCCCGGTCATCCACCCCCGCGCCGGCCAGCACGGCGACGGCGGTCATCCTCGCCGCTACCGCGGCCCGCATGTCCCAGGTCGAATCGCCCACGTACCAGCATGCCTCCGCATCGGCGCCCAGACGGCGTGCCGCCAGCAGGAGCAGGTCGGGTGCCGGCTTCGCGTGCGACACCGCGCTGCCGTCGGTGATCCGTGGTTGCCGGCCCAGGCCGAGGGCAGCCACCGAGGCCGCCACCTGCTCCGCACGCGAGGAGGTGGCGATCGCCCAGGTGATGCCGGCCGCGTCGAGCCGGGCGAGCGCCCCGCGCGCCCCCGGCAACGCTCGCGGCGCGCGGTTGCGCTCGTCGAACGCGGTTCCGGCGGCGCGATCGACGGACTCGGCCTCCTCCTCGCTCAGCGCGCGCCCGCCGGCCGCCGCCACCTCCACCGCCAGTCGCCTGCCGTCCATGCCGATCATCGGCTCCAGCTGCCGTCGCGACGCCGGGATCCCGTACGCTTCGAACGTCGACGCCCAGGCCTCGATGCGGGTCCCGACGGTGTCGACCAGCGTGCCGTCGAGGTCGAAGATGATGGCGGCCGGGCGCGAGTCGGGGGGCATCGACGTACGATACCGAGCCCATGCCATCCGAGCTCGCCGCGCACTGGACCCTCGATCCTGGCGTGGCCTTCCTGAACCACGGCTCGTTCGGCGCCACGCCGCGGCCCGTGCTCGAGTCACAGGCCGAGTGGCGGGCGCGGATGGAGCGCGAGCCCGTCGCGTTCTTCGCACGCGACCTCGAGCCGGCGCTCGACGCGGCCCGTGGTGCGCTCGGCGCCTTCGTCGGGGCCGATCCGGACGACCTCGCCTTCGTCACGAACGCCACCACCGCCATGAACATCGTGGCGCGCAGCCTTCGGCTCGCTCCGGGCGACGAGCTCGTCGTGCTCGACCACGCCTACGGCGCTGCCCGCAACATCGTCGCGACGGCCGCCGCACAGGCCGGCGCCCGACTGGTCACCGCCGCGGTCCCCTTCCCCGCCGCCACGCCGCAGGGGGCGCGCGACGCGCTCATGGCCGCCGTCTCCGATCGCACGCGGCTCGTGCTGCTGGACCACGTCACGAGCCCGACCGCGCTCGTGCTGCCGGTGGCGGAGATCGTGGCCGACCTCGCCGAGTGTGGCGTCGAGACCCTCGTCGACGGTGCGCATGCGCCCGGCATGCTCGACCTCGACGTCGACTCGATCGGGGCCGCCTACTACGCCGGCAACGCCCACAAGTGGCTCTTCGCCCCCAAGGGCAGCGCCTTCCTGCACGTCCGCCGTGATCGGCAGGACCGCGTGCGTCCCATCGTCATCAGCCATGGCGCCACCTCGCCACGCACCGACCGCAGCCGGTTCCGCCTCGAGCACGACTGGACGGGAACGCTCGATCCGACCCCGTGGCTGGCGGTGCCGGCGGCGATCGAGTTCGGCGCGCGACTCCTGCCCGGTGGCTGGGACGCGCTGCGGGCGCGCGGACATGAGCTCGCGCTCGCCGCCCGCGACCTGCTCTGCACCGCCCTCGACGAGCCGCCACCCGCTCCGGACTCGATGATCGGCGCCATGGCCGCGATTCCCCTGCCACCGACCGCCGGCGAGGCGCCGGCGATGAGCACGTACGACGACCCGGTGCACGCCGCGCTCCTGGGGGCCCGCCTGCAGGTGGCGGTCGGCGCCTGGCCCCAGCGTCCCGACGGCTCGCCGTGGCGGCGACTGCTCCGGGTCAGCGCCGCGCCATACGTCGACCGCGCGGACCTCGAGCGGCTGGCCGCCGCGGTCGGAACGCTGCACGCCGCCGCCTGACCGATGCCGATCGACGTCGCGACCCTCGATCCCGACCCGATCCGCCAGCTCGACGCCTGGGTGCGCGAGGCGGCCACCGCTGGCGTGAGCCTGCCGAACGCCTTCGCGCTGGCGACCGCCGACGGCGACGGCATGCCATCGGTCCGATTCGTCCTGCTCCAGGGAATCGATGCCGAGGGCCTGCGCTTCTTCACGAACCGATCCAGCCGCAAGGGCCGCGACCTCGCCGTCAACCCATGGTCCGCGGCCGTCTTCTGGTGGCCGGCGCTCGATCGGCAGGCGCGGGTCAACGGGCCCGTGCGGCTCCTGCCAGAAGAGGAGTCGCTGGCCTATTGGCGCACGCGTCCCCGCGGCAGCCAGCTGTCGGCCACGATCAGCGCCCAGGGGCAGGAGATCGGGTCGCGGGGGGATCTCGAGGCACTCGTCCGCGAGCTCGACGCCCGCACGCCGGGTGACCTTCCGCTGCCGCCCACCTGGGGCGGCTACCTCATCAGCCCGCGGACGGTGGAGTTCTGGGAGAGCCGTCCGGATCGGCTGCACGACCGCGTCGAGTACCGGCGCGGCGGCGACGGATCGTGGCATCCGAGGCGGCTGCAGCCGTAGCCTCCTCGAGCGTGTCGGGGATCTCAACCACCACCGTCGCGTGGCGGGGAGAACGATTGTAGACGGCGGCCAGCAGCGCACCGATCAACCCGCCGATGAGCCCGGCGAGCACAGCCACCACGACGGCCACGGCCGGGATGACGAGGTACCACGTCGCTGACAGCCAGCGCAGCGCGCCGACCTGGTCGCCGAGCGGCAGCAGCGTGCGCGCGACGCCCAGGGTGAAGGCCAAGTCGCGCTGCCAGGTCAGGAGCGTCCCCGCGCCCCAGGCCAGCACGGCGCCCCCGATCGCACCGATGACCAGGCCCAGGCTGATGCCCACCCACAGGCCCGCGCCGAATGATGCGCGCACCGATACCGCCGCCAGGCGGCCCCGTACGAGCCTCATCGCGGCCTCGGCGCCGATCTGCCGCCTCGCCGGGTGAGAACGACCACGGCGACGGCCATCGCCGCGGTCGAGAGCCCGACGGCGTAGGCGAGGTAGCCAAGCAGGGTCCAGTCGCCGACCGCCCGCTCGGGACGCGGGCGCGAGCGCGCCAGGTCGGGATCGAGCATGAGCTCGGATCCCCGCCCGGCCGTCGCGGCGAAGGAGGTCGCGGCGAGCTCCCCGGCCGGCCGCAGGCTCCGGTCCGGGCGGAGCAGCCCGAAGTCCTCGAGCCCGATGATGCCAAGCTGGGTGGCGAAGTCGTGGAGGGTCCACCACGTGGCCGCGCTCACGAACCCGCCCGCCACGTCCGCCCGGTATCGATCGATGGCGGCGTAGGTCTCCTCGAAGATCCGGCGCTGAATCTCCTCGTCGGCGGGGCGATCCGCCCAGCGCCCGAATTCGAGGACCATGATCGGCTTGTCGGGATACGTCTCGTGCGCCGCGCGGAGCGCGCGCCGCGTGTCCGGCTCGGCCTCCTCGCCGTAGAACACGCCGTGATACATCGTGAAGCCGGCGACATCGAGTGGCCCGTGGGTCGGATCCTCCGGCTGCCAGCCGTAGGCGGCCTGGCCGGTCAGACGCGTGCCGTCGATGGCTCGATCGACCTCGTGGAGCTCCGCGAGCGCATCGGTCCGGTGGTCCACCCCGGTCGACTCGTTGGCGAACCCGTGGAAGAGCACGGACGGGTGGTTCATGTCGCGCAGGGCCATTTCCCGCAGCATCTGCTGCGGGATGCCGCGATCCATCGTGCGTTCGAAGACGAGCGGCGTGGCGTGATAGAGCGGGATCTCCTCCCATACCGCGAAACCCAGTCGATCGGCGAGCATGAGCATGGTCGGGTCACCGGGATGATGACCGGTCCGCAGCAGGTCGGCACCGATCGCGCGCGCATCCTCGAGCTCCGCGAGCACGTCGTTCGGCGACTGGTGCGGCGTTCCGCCGGTGAGGTTCCCTTCCTCATCGAAGGACAGCGTCTCGGCATGCAGGCCGACCCCCCGGAAGAAGACGGGCTCGGCGTTGAGGAGCACACGTGCGCGCAGCGGATCGACCGAGACGTGACGGATGCCGAACGTCGTCCACAGCGTGTCGCGGCGAGCGCCGCCCGCCGCATTGAGCTCGACGCGGAGGACGTACAGCGATGGGCTGGCGGGGCTCCACAGGTCGGCCTCGCCGAACAGGAACGAGACGGGGACTACCGCCGATTCACCGGCTTCCGGAATCGTGAGCTCCTCGCTGGCCACGGCGAGCGGGTCGAACGGGTCGGTCACCAGGCTCTGCGGGTCGGGATCGAGGAGGTTGTCGTCGTCCACGCTGGCCGAGAAGATCGAGAGCTGCAGGCGGGCGTCCTCGCCCGTGTCGTCCTCGCCGATCGCCGCTCCGCTGGGCCGGGCTGAGTGATAGACGAGGACGTTCACGTCGACGGCATCGAGGTGCGGCACCACGTCGGCGCGCACCACGTGCGTCGGAGGCGCCGCCTCGAGCCACACCGGCCCGGTCAGGCCACCATAGTTCCACCAGTCGACGATTCCCCATGGCACGACGTCCGTGCGCGTGCCGAGCGGGATCGTATGGACCCGCACGGCCAGCAGGTTGCGCTCGCCCGGACGGAGGGCCTCTCCGCCCTCGAACGCGAAGGGCGTCGAGCCACCCTCGTGGTAGCCGAGCCAGGTCCCGTTGAGCCAGACATCGGCGATGTAGTTCGCCGACCCGAAGCGGATGGTCACTGCCTGGCCGGCCCACGTGCGTGGCACGATGAAGCTGTGCCGATACCATGCGCCGCCCTCCTCCCCGTCCGGCGGCGCGTTCAGGGTACCGGGCACCTCGAGCTCCTCCCAGTCGCGGTCATCATGCTCCGCGAGGTGCCGCCCGGCCGCCTCGTCCTCGATCGCGGCAAGCGATCCTCCGCGGTCGGTCATGGTCAGGGCGACGTCGAGGCTCTCCCGCTCCACGCGCCACTCGCCGTCGAGCTCGATCCGCGGCCGCGGCTGCCACGAGAATGTCGGCACCGGGAAGCCGTTCTGCATGGGGATGGCAATGCCATCCCCATCGGCCAGGCTCAGCGTGGGCGTCAGCGTCCCGAGCGTCCCGATGGGCAGGCAGGCCGCCAGGGTCGCCGCCGCCAGCGCGATGACGCCGGCCGTCGCGAAGCGCATCCGTACGATGATGCCAGCGCTCACGCCGCGGCGCACTCGCGCATACTCCGCTGCATGCCAGGATCCGTCGTCGTCATCGGCTCCCTCAACGTCGATCTCGTGGTCACCACCGACCGCCTGCCCGCGCCCGGCGAGACCGTACTCGGCGGCCGGTTCGCCGTTCATCACGGCGGAAAGGGTGCCAACCAGGCGGTGGCGGCCGCCAGGGCCGGCGCGCGGGTCACCATGATCGGTGCTGTCGGCACCGACGAGCACGGCGAGCACGCGATCGCCGCACTCGAGTCCGAAGGAATCGACGTGACTCGCATCCGACGCGTGGAGACGGAGCCGACCGGGGTCGCCCTGATCGTGGTCGGGCCCCGGGGCGAGAACCAGATCGCCGTGGCTCCCGGCGCGAACGGGACGGTGGAGCTTGACGAGGACGACCGCGGCCTGATCGGCGAGGCAGATGTCCTGCTCACGAACCACGAGATCCCGCAGGCGGTGGTCCTCGACGCCCTCCAGACTGCGCGCCAGCGTGGCACGCTCGGCATTCTGAACCCCGCACCGGCACGCGCGATCGCGGCCGAGGTGATGGCGCTCGGACCGATCCTCACGCCCAACGAGCACGAGCTGGTGGTGGCGATCGGAAACGACGAGACGGGACCGGCGCTCGACGAGCTGGCCGGCCGGCACGGCGGCCCGATCATCGTCACCCAGGGGCCGGCCGGCGCGCTCCTGGCCGATCGCCAGCGGCGCGAGCGGTTCGCCGGCTACCCGGCGCCGGAAGTCGTCGACACGACTGGAGCGGGCGACGCGTTCTGCGGCGTGCTCGGCGCCTGGCTTGCCCGCGGGGCTGCGCTGCCCGAGGCGATCAACGCCGCAAACGCCGCCGGGGCCCTGTCGGTCGGTGCCGCCGGCGCGCGCGCCGGCATGCCCTCGCGCGAGGAGATCCTCGGCCTGCTGGACCCGTCCTGACCTACTCCCCGCGCAGGACGAGGCCGTTGTCCGCGGCCATCAGCGTGAGGCTGCCCGCCTCGATCGCCCAGCTGAGGCCGTCGGCGCCGAGGACCGGCAGGACCGCCGCCTCCAGCTGACCGGCCGGCCCGTCGCACCCCATCTCGGTGACGGCCAGCTCGACGAAGCGAAGTGTCCCGTCCGTGACCTCGAAGCGGCCTCCGCCCTGGTTGCAGCCGGTGGTGACCTCCACCCGCCCGTCGTCGCCGAAGACCATCGTCGCCTCGGCGCCATCCGGCACGCTGGACGCGGCATCGCCCGAGATGATCGTATCGACGACCCAGGTCGTCCCGGTCAATGGCAGGTCCGGTTCGGCGACCTCGCGATCCGCGAGCGTGATCACCGTGGAGCCGGCGGTGAGGGTGAGGTCCGTTCCGGACAGGGCGACGGTCGGCCGCGAGCCGAGGAAGCCCATCAGCCACTCGTCCTGCGCGTGGCGCGGCTCGTCGCAGCCCATCTCGGTCATGCCACCTCCCTCGAACACGAGCACGCCACCCTCGAGCCGGTACGCGCCGCCAATCGTGTTACAGCCGGCCGATGCGCCGAGCTGCCCGTCGTCGAAGGAGATCCGGATGCGGGTGCCGTCGACGAGCGCCCGATCGGCCCCATCCTCGGTGACCGAGGTCGACAGGAATTCGTGGCCGGCGAGGGGGTCACCGCCATCGAGCTCGGCGCTGCAAGCCGTGGCAAGCAGGACGAACGTGAGGATGAACGGCGCCGGGGCGTGCTTCATGGGCGGTGGACGCCGGACCGCCCTGCGCAGTTCCACGGTCACACTGCCGCTTTCGCCAGGCAGAGGCGCTCTTGTTGTCTCGCGGTTCACCGTCGGATGCACAATCCGCCGCCAGGGAAAGCTCTCCTCACGTCAATGGACCTGGGCGTTTCGCTGCTTCAGCGCGAGATCGAGGGCCTCGCGGCTCCGCTCGCGGCTCGAAATGGACGAAGAGGAGCCCGACGACGCCTCGGCGGCGCCTTCCGCAGACAACATCGGGCACGCGGGTCGATTCAAGCTGACTCGGCGTGAGCAGGACGTGCTGGAGCGTCTGGTGTCCGTCACACCAACCGCGACATCGCGAGCGACCTGTTCATCAGCGAGAGGACCGCAAGCGTGCACATCTCGAATATCAAGGCGAAGCTGGGCGCCAACGGCCGCGCGGAAATCGCCCCGATCGCCGTTCGCCTCGGTCTCGTGGACTCGGCCGACCGTCAGAAAGCGCTCTAGTCGGGAGCGGTCCCTGCTCGCCGATGAGTTTCCGTCCGAACGGTCGTCTTACCCTTGACGATCACTTACAGGGAGCGATGACCATGAAGCTGACCGCCACGATGATGCTGACCGTGGACGGCGTGTACCAGGGTCCCGGGGGCCCCGACGAGGACCGGCGCGGCGGGTTCGAGCGCGGTGGTTGGACTGCCTCGCACTTCGACGACGAGACCGCGAAGTTCGTCACCTCAGTGTTCGAGCGTGCGGATGCGTTGCTGCTCGGGCGCCGGACCTGGGAGATCTTCGAGGCGTACTGGCCGCACCACGACGAGGGCGACCCAATCTCCCATGGCATCAACGTCCTGCCCAAGTACGTGCCGTCGACCACGCTGAAGGACCCGACGTGGCAGAACACCCACGTCATCGGTGGCGACGTCGAGGCGGCGGTGCGCGAGCTCAAGGCAAAGCCCGGGCGCGAGCTCCAGGTCCATGGCAGCGGCGGCCTGCTCCGTTGGCTGCTCGAGCGCGACCTCGTCGACGAGCTCAACCTGCAGCTCTACCCCGTCGTGGTGGGCGACGGGCTTCGGCTCTTCCCGGAGCGCGGCCAGACGCACGACCTGAGGCAGGTCGAGTCGCGATCAACGCCGTCCGGCGTGACGATCCAGACCTATCGACCGGCCGGCCGCGCGACCTTCGGGACCGCCGGCTGAGGGCGCAACGCCTCCGCGCGGCGCGTCATCGAACGTCTCAAGAGACCGGGTGCGCTCGACTTCAGTGATGTGATCTGTGCGGCGGCGCAACAGGCGCCGGTCCAGTCAATGGAAGGAGCCGCGCACGGGAATCAGTGGTGACGGTGGGCGACACTGGACTCGAACCAGTGACCTGTTGCATGTCAAGCATTTCCGCCTAGACGCTGTGCTCGGAGCGTAGGACGCACGAGCAAAATCGGCGCAGGTACACGGTCCGCGTCTCCAGAGGCGGCAGGCGATGTCATGCGCCGTCATGCCACGCCCGCGTTTCGCGGCGGCCGTTTAGCAGATAGTGCAACCGTTAGGGCCAGCCGCTACCGTCGGCACCGGGGCGGCGCCGACCATGCGCCGGCGAAGCTGGATCTAGCCGCGAGTCACGTGTGCAACGGTGGGCAGAGTCAGCTCACCACGCCCGAGCATAGTACGATTTCTTGGTGCCATCCCCGTTCCGGCTCGGCCTCCAAGTGAACACGACGCAGCGGCGGTTCCGGTGGGAGGAGACGCGAGAGCTCGCGCTCGCGGCCGAGGCGTGCGGATTCGCCTCCCTGTGGAGCGAGGATCACCTGTTCTATCGCTCGCGCGCCGGCGATCTCATCGGACCCTGGGATGCATGGACCACCCTGGCGGCGCTTGCCGCGATCACACAACGGATCCGGATCGGGACGCTGGTCAGCTCCCTCGCAATGTACCCGCCGCTCCAGCTCGCCCGGATGGCGGCGAGCCTCGACGAAACCAGCGGGGGACGCTTCGTCCTCGGCATCGGAGCGGGCTGGGCCGCCGACGAGCATGCCGTCGTGGGCGTGTCGCTAGACAAGCGCATCGGGCGCTTCGAGGAGGCATTCGGGGCCCTGCTCGATCTCTTCGACACCGGACACGCCGAGGTGCGCGGACGCCACCTCGACTTCGAGGGATGGCTCGTGCCACGGCCGATCGTTCGGCGCCGCCCGGAGCTCGTCGTGGGGTCGCTGGCACCCCGACTCCTCCGCACCGCCCTCGGCGAGGTGGACGGCTGGAACTGGGACGGCTTCCACTACGACGTGGACGACTTCCGTGCCGATTGGGGCAAGGTGCGGAAGGTCGCGGAGGAGGTCGGACGCGACCCGGACACTCTCGTGGCCTCCGCCCACGTGGTGGTTCGGACCCAGGGGGCCGAAGGCCTCCCAATCGATCCGATCCCGTTCAAGGTCATCGAGGGTGGCGTTTCAGAGATCGCAGCCGGCCTGCGGGACTTCGCCGATGCCGGCGTCGACGAATTCACGCTCATCCTCGATCCTGCCCGGCCGACCGCCGTCGAGATGCTCGCTCGCGCTGCCGAGCAGGCAGGCACGTAGGCGCGAGCAAGGCGGTCAGGCAAGTCACGCTGTCGCGATGCTTTGGAAGCTGGTGGGCGGCGCCTAGACTCGAACCAGGGGCCTCTTGCATGTCAAGCATCTCCGCCTGAGCGCTGTGCTCAGAGCGTGGCAGCCCCGAGCAAATTCGCGTCAGTTATACGGTCACGCCGGCTCAACCGTGACGGACACCGACTTCGCCTTCCTTTTGACAGGCAGGCCGGCATCTGCCCACGCCTGAAACCCACCCACGACGTCGGCTGTCCGGGTGAATCCCAGCGTGCGAAGGGTCGCTGCAGCCAAGCTCGATGCGTAGCCGTGGTCGGAGAACAGGATCACGCGGCGAGTTGGCCGCCGCGTGAGCTTCGGGTCGTCATGGAGGCCGAGCGGGATGCGCACCGTGCCCTCAATAGCTCGCGTGTCGCCAAAGTGGAACGAGCGCAGGTCGTTCTTCTTGGGCGCCAGGAGCTTGCGGTTCCCAGGCGACGCCTGCGCAGAGACCAACGTCCTGCCCGAGTTGGTGGAGCTGTGACCCATTCGGCAGTCCGGACTCGACTCGTGCTGGCCACGCGTCCTGCCCGTCCGACTGCATCGACGGGCTGCGGCTGCCGCAGGCGGGCGGTCCGAGGCCTCTCCTACGAGGACCCGCACCGCATTGCCCCTGCTTGACGCCTCGTCGCATACTCCCGCCGTCGCACCGACGACGCCGTTTTACACGGAGCCGCGAGCGGCCAGCGTCATGTCCCCAGCCCAGGAGGCCACATGCCCATGCCGCACCTTCTGCTGTTCCTACACATCACGTTCTTCATCACCGCAATCACGATCTCCTATGGTCCGCTCCTGCTCCTGCGGTTGGCTTACCGGACGGGTGAGGTCGAGAACATTCGGGGGCTGGCCCTAGTGCACTCGCGTCTGGGACTTGTGACGTTTCTGATGTACCTGCTCGGAGGGATCTTCGGGGGCCTCACCGCGATCGCCTTCGGGTTCGACCTGCTCGCACCATGGCTGGTGATCGCCTACGTCGCCTTCGCTATCGCGGTGCTCCTCGGCGTCACCGAGAACCGGACATGGCCGCTACGCCTCGCCGAGGCCGTCGAACGAACCCCGGACGGACCGCTCACGCCTGAGATCCAGGACTTATTCATGAACCGCAGGACCTTGTCAGTCTTGGCCATCGATACCGCCTGGTTTTTTGTGATCATCTTCGACATGGTGATCAAGCCGTTCTCGTGACGACGGCACGGACTCACCAGGCGATCGCGACGAGCTCCGCGTAGACAGATTCGACGTCTAGGGGCAGGCAGTGGCGGGTGAACCAATCACTCACGTTGCGACGTCGCGATGTAGATGCGGTCGACGGCACGAGTGGGCCGTGGGCAGCGCGGAGCAGTTATCGGGTCAGTTTGAGCGTGAATCGGGTGATTGGTGGGCGACACTGGACTCGAACCAGTGACCTCTTGCATGTCAAGCGTTTCCACCTGAGCGCTGTACTCGGAAGGTGGGACGGCCAAGCAAATTTGGCGCAGTTATGCGGTCAACGACGCCCATCGCCGCCGCGCGCACTTGACCGCCAATCCAAGATTGGAGGCATGGGTTCCCGATGGCCGCGTCGCTTCTGCTGCGACGAGGAGCTGGCCTTCATCGGTTATGACGGACGCGATGCCGAAAAGGATCTCGCGACCTGGCAGCGATCAGGCCCGCGCCGGACGACCCGGGAGCTGATCGACGTCATCCGAGCCCAGGGCGTCGCCGACGCCACCGTGCTCGACATCGGCGCCGGAGTCGGTGCCATCCACACCGCCCTGCTCGAGGCGGGGGCAGCCAGGGCGGTCGACGTGGACGCCGCCCGCGAGTATCTGGCGACGGCACGGGCGGAAGCGGAGCGCCGCGGCCTCGCCGATCGCGTCGAGTACCACCATGGCGACGTGGTCGAGCTCGCCGCCGACCTGCCCCTTGCGGATGTCGTGACCCTCGACTTCGTCATCTGCTGCTACCCGTACCTGGGCCCGTTGCTTCATGCCGCGGTTCGCTCGAAGCCGCGCCTGGTGGGTCTCGCCTATCCCCGAGACGTCTGGTGGATGGTGGCCTTCATGCGTGGCTACAACGTCGTGCAGACCGTGCGAGGCAGCCCGGCTCGGTACTTCGCTCACCGCCACGCGCGTGTTGGGCGCCTGCTGGCCGAAGCCGGCTACGTCGAGATCCACGATGGCGGATCCCCGGCCGTGCGCGTCAGCGTCTACCGCGCCGACGGATTGCGGCCCTGATCCTCACGAAGCGCGAAAGCGCCGAGGGTCAACCTGGGTGCGGGCTCAAGGGAACCCGGTCTTCGCATGTGGGAGCGCGACGCCCGCCGCAGCTAGATTTGGGCGCGGCACGCCTCCGGAAGAGCTCTCGTCGACCGACTGGAACCAGGAAGGGAGCTGGCTGACCAAGTCTGGATTCCCGAATGCCGCGATCGAACCATCCGCCATTACATCCGCCCAGCTACGACGACCACGCGCCAGCGCAAGCAGGACCGTGATGCCGGCCTCGACGTAGACGTATCGCGATTCGTCCAGCACCGGATCCTCGCCGACGCGCAGGTCGGGCACCGGTACCTCGAAACCCGCTCGGGGCGGCGCGTCCATCTGGTCGAGGCGGGTGAGGGCCGCCCCGTTGTTCTCCTTCACGGCGGCGGCACGTCGTCGCTCTCCCATCTTCCCCTGCTCGCCCATCTCGAAGGGGTCAGGGCGATCAACCCGGATCGTCCGGGCTTCGGGCTCAGCGATCCCGTCCGCGTTCCCCGTGAACGCTACCGAGACGCCGCCGTCGAGTTCGTCGACGAGGTTCTCGACGGCCTCGAGTTGGAGTCCTGCGCGCTGGCCGGAGCATCGGGGGGTGGGCTCTGGGCCCTCTGGTACGCTCTCGCGCGTCCAGAACGGGTTCGCCGCGTCGCGCTGCTCACGGCGATCCCCCTGTTGCCGGGTACCCGCGTCCCCGTGCCCGTGCGAGTGATGGTCGCCCCGTTGATCGGCGACCTGCTGGCGCGCGTGAAGCCGTCCCCGAAGATGGTCGTTCGGTTCATGTCGGCCATGGGCGAGAAGGACGCGATCGTCCGTCATCCAGAGGTGATCGAATCGCTCGTCGCGGCCGGCAGAGACCCCATTGCCGCCGCCGCGGCCCTGGCCGAGCATCGAGCGGTCGCGTCACCCTTCGGATTCCGCGCTTCGCTGTGCGTGCGCCCGGAGGAGTTGCGGAGCCTGATAGCGCCGACATTGGTGATCTGGGGGGACCACGACCCGGTTGGCACGGCCGAGGCCGCGCAGCAGACGGCGAGCCTGATCCCGAACGCGCAACTCGAGGTGCTGCCCGCCGGACACGTTCCCTGGCTCGGCCACCCGGAGCGCGTCGCAGTACTCCTGTCGAGGTTCGTCCGCTCAGACGGCGAGCGAGTCGACCTCCGCGACGGCAGATGACCAGGCGAGCAAGCTGGGTGGCCTCGTCGACTTCTCGCCCCTCCCGACCTGATCCGCTGGTGGCCGGCAAGGGACAATTAAGCGGTCAGGAAGCGCTGTAGTGGTCGAATCCTGCGGAATGTAACGCTCAGGGCGCCCACTTGAGCACGAATTCGTGGATGGTGGGCGACACTGGTGCCGGACCAACACCAGTGGCCTCTTCGAATCGTGCGACGCGAGCAGTGGATTGCGACAGCGGCCATGGCGAATTCAGCGTCGGTGACCTCATCTCTGACTTAACTCGGCGCGCTGACGGCATCCTCCACCGGGGCCACCTCTCGCAGCATCACTGGCTTGATGTTACGGCGCTCGTGTGTCACCGAGCGATGCAGAGCCTCAAGTTCAGTGTCAGCCCCGATGCCAGCCGATCCGGCCGGTGCAGACCCTACGGTGATTCAGGGGCGTCCCGGTTACCCGACCAGGGCAGCAGCCATAGCCTCGCCAACATCGGGGCGACGCGACTTCGTTGGTCAGCGGTCCCCGATCGCAGAAGGAGGACGAACCGATGGGTTCGCAATTCAAGCGATGGCTGCTCATGCTGGTGACGCTCGCGCTGATGCTGGCGGCGCCAGCAGGTGCGTCAGCCGGGCGACCGGACGCCGTCGATCCGGGCATCATGCAGCCCGCCCTCAACCCGACGTTCGCGCCATGGGACTGCTGGCGCACCGGCGCGGGGATCGTGTGCGACGGCCGGCGCGCTGAGTCATGGACGAATGAGCCGATCGGCCTCGAGTGCGACGGCCGTCCCGTCTACAGCACCGGTAGCGACGTTCGCACGCTCCGGCGCGTCGGCGACGCCGATGGCCTTGCCCTCTCGGCGAGGACGCATGTGATGATCGACGAGACGGTGTCGCTGCAACCGGACGGCTCCGGTCCTGTTCTGACAGGCATCGCGCGCTTCACGGAGCACTACGTGTATCTCACCCCGGGCGACCTCTCCACGAGGACGGTCCGGATCACCGGGATCGACCTTCACGGGACCGCGCCGGGGGTCGGCCTGATCTTCCACGACGTCGGTATCAAGTCCTTCGACATCGACGACAACGTGCTCTTCGCACACGGTCCGCACCCGTTGCTCGAGGACTTCGAGGGAACTTTCGCCAAGGTCTGCGACGCGTTCGCGGCACTTGGCGCGTAGAGCCTGTCTCGTATGGCGCTCCGGCGGGAGCGCGCAGGCACGCGAGGGCGTCGGCGGTGCCGGCCCCCTTGCGTCGGTCAGCCCTGTCTCAGGTGGGCCAGCACGGCGAGGACTCGCCGATGAGAGTCCGGCGTTTCGTCGAGGTCGAGCTTCATGAAGATCTGGCGAATGTGTGTCTCGACGGTCTTGAGGCTCAGGAACAATCGCGCCGCGATCGCCTGGTTGGAGTGACCCTCGGCAATCAGGCCGAGGACCTCACGCTCGCGTTCGGTCAGTTCAGCGAGCGGTCCCCGGTCTCGGGGACGGCTCATCAGGCGGCGGACGATCGTCGGGTCGAGAACCGACTCACCTTCACTCACGCGCTTGAGTGCGTCGACGAGGACGGCGACGTTCGAGACGCGATCCTTGAGCAGGTAGCCCACCGACTCCGGGTGATCCGCGAGCAGCCGCATCGCGTAGCGGGACTCCAGATAGTGGGACAGGACGAGGACAGCGACCGACGGGTGTTCCCGGCGGATCGTCTGCGCCGCGACGATGCCTTCCTCAGTGTGGGTCGGCGGCATCTTGATGTCGACGATGGCGACGTCGGGTTGGTGCCGCGAAACCAGGGCCAGCAGCCGATCGGGCGTGTCGCCTTGGCCGACAACCTCAATACCCGCGTCTCCGAGGAGACGCGCGAGCCCCTCGCGCAGGAGCGCCTCGTCCTCGGCGATCACGACACGCATGGCATCTCCGCCACCAGCTCGATGCGTCCAGAACCAGCGCTGGCTGTTCTGAGGACTCCGTCGACCGCACCGACGCGATCGCCGAGTTCGACGAGGACATCATCGGGAATCTGCGGTGCCTCCACGACCAGCGTCAACGAACCGGCATGACGGGCCGCACGGACGCTGACCGGCCCGGTCGCGAAGTCGACGACGTCGGCGACGACCGCGTAGGCAGCTTCGGCAATCGGGACATCGAGAGGGTCCACCTCGAGGTCACCCATGCTGAGCGACGTCGTCGAGCCCTCGGCCAGGCTCTCGACGGCGGCGGCAAGACCTTCATCGGCGAGGACGCTCGGATAGATGCCGTGCGCCACCGTTCGTAGCTCGTCGATCGCGAGAGCGATCTCCTGACCAGCTTGCGACACGAGGGCGGCCGATGGTTCGCGCAGGCCGGACGCTTCCGCCGCGAGCAGTCGGATACCGATCGATATCGCGATGAGGTGCTGCTGGGCGCCGTCATGGAGATCGCGCTCCAGGCGCTGCCGCTCGCCGGCGGCCGCGGTCACGATCCGCTTACGTGCTGCGGTCAAATCGGCCAGCTGGGCGCGAGTCTCGGCCTGGAGCCGCTCGTGCTCGAGGCCGAGCCGGGCGGCGCGAACGACTTCGTCAAGGGTGTCGGCCGTCTCGAGGACGTCCGAACGATGCTCGAGGAGTGCCACCACTGCCCCTTCGCGGACGATGGATGTGACCTCGCGGCCCTGCCGGGTTCGGCCCTCGAGCCGAAGGCGGCGACCGAACGCATCGACGTGGATCTCTCCATACAGAGGGTAGGCAAGCCGAAGGTCCGGGTCGTTCAGCGTCGACGCCAGCGCATCGCGCAGCCCGCCGAGCGGCGGCGAGTGGCCGAGGTCGGCGACGACCCGGGCGACCAGCGTCCGGGATCGCCTCGCCCGCAGCCACTCGACCGCGACGCCGACCGCGACCGCGATCAGAAGCGCCGACTCGACGAGTCGCAGGAGATGAGCAGGAGCATCTGCCGGCACGGTGGTCCGGCCAGCCGCCCGTCCGAGCTCGATGGCGACCGTTGCAGCGAAGAGGGCGCCCGGAATGAGCACCGGAGCCCGGACGATTCGACCGGCGGGAGTCTGACGGACGAGCGTCGCCACCAGGAGAAGGGCGACGACGACGGAGACCACCGTCCCTGCGGTCGTTCCGAACGCGATGGACGCGCCCGACAGGTCAACTGAGGGCGCGACGGCGATGAGATCCGGCGGGCAGAACGCGCAGGAGGTGGCCGAAGCGTCGAAGGTCAGCGCGGGCAACAGGCCCAACGCCACGCCAAAGATCACGTACCCGATGGCGACGAGCGCTGTCTGCGTCCGCCCGAGGCGGCCGCCTCCGAGGCCGAGCAGGGCATGGGTCAGGACGGCCGGAGCGAGCCAGCCAAGCACGAGCCCGACGGTGAACCCGGTCGACGAGCCGATGGCGGGATTCGCCCATTCGGCGAGCAGCCACAGCAAGCCGGCGGAGGTCATGAGCATTCCGAACAGGCGGCGGCGCCCGCGCCGAACATGTTCGAGTCCCACGCCGACTAGGGCGTACCCCGCGCCGAGCGCCACGGCCGTGGCGATCGTCGAGTCGCTCATGGCGGAAAGCCCGGGTGTGCGCCAAGCCGTCAGCACCGAGATCACTCCGACGGCGCCCGCCACGACGAGCACGAGCCCCAGCACCCAACCGGAAACGTGCACCGGAACGTTCGCGGCGGGCACGGCCACACGCGGCTCCACCGAAGGGGTCGTCACGGCCCGCCAGCCGCCATTGACGGCGCAGCGGGCGCATGCGCATCTCGAGGCAGATCTACGCGGAGGGTTGTGCCGGCACCCCGCTGGCTCTCGACCTCGAACCTTCCACCGAGCGCCTCGACGCGGTCGGCGAGCCCGCGGAGCCCTCCGCGGGACGCGAGATGCGCGCCGCCGCGACCGTCGTCGGCAACGACCAGGCGCACGAAGCCGCCAACCTGCCGGAGGTCAATGGCGATCCTCGCCGCGCCGGCGTACTTCGCCGCGTTGGCAAGCGCCTCCGAGCACGAGAAGTACAGTGTCGCCTCGGTCAGCGGGTCTGCCGGCTCGACGGAGGTCGCCAAGTCCACCTTGAGCGGCGTGCGGCGAATGAGGTCCACCAGGGCCGCAGCGAGTCCGGCGCTCGTCAGCGTCGCCGGGTGCACGCCGCGGGCGAAGTCGGCGAGCTCGTCACGGGCGCGATCGAGCTCCTCCCGGAGCGCGGCGCATGCTGCCGCCGCGGCCGGATCAGCCGGCTCGACCCGCGCCAGGAGCTCGGCGACGCGGTCGAGATGCCGGGCGGCACCCAATTGCAGGCGGCGCTCGAGGCGCCGACGCTCGGAATCCGCGGCTTGGACGAGCCGCTCCCGGGAGGCAGCGACCTCGGCGACTCTCGCCCGCACCTCGGCCTGCAGCGCTGAGTTCGACATCGCCAGCCCGGCCGCCGCTGAGAGCGTAGCGGCGAGGCGCGGATCGTCGAGCACGGCCGCGTCGTGGGCGATGAGGCCGGTCTGCCGCCCATCCACAACCATGGGCGTGACGGCACGACCGGCGGATGGCGGTGGCAACGAGATGGGCCGGCCGAGCTCGTCGACGAAGGAGTCCGGTTGCCCTGCGACGGCGTACGCGAGGACGAGCGACGGATCGCCAAGTGACCGAGCCAGACGATCGCGGACGCTTCCGGTGAGCGCGGCGTCGCCGAGATCGACGACCGCCCGGGTGAGGGCGCCTCGTGACCAGCCGCCCGCGACGAGATCCACCGCGAGGCCAAGACCCGTCACCAGCAGCACCGCGTCGTAAATGAACAGGCCGGTCATGCCGAGCGGTGCGCCTGCCAGCCGTGAAATCGACCCCCCGACAATGACGACGCTAACCCCGGTTGCCCCGACGGCTGCGCTGAGCTTCGCCCGACGCATGGCGCCGCGGTTTCTGGCGAGCGCGTCCCCGGCGAGCCACAGGAGCGCGGCTGCGAACGCCAACCCGATTGCCACCTCACCGCCGAGTCGGGTGATGCTCGTCGCGTACACCGCCACCACGATCGCGACCCGGGCCCGGCCACCGACGTCCAGTGCGCGCCACGCCAACCGGCCGGTCGGGTAGGTCGCGAGCAGATGGAGCAGCGGCCCGCGATGGAGAAACTCGAGGGACGGCCAGATCGTCCCCGCGAACCAGGCCATGCCGACCATGGCCAGGAGTGGGCCGGCGGCGCTGGTGGGCCGCAACGTCCATCCTACGAGACCTCCGCCGATGAAGACCCAGCCCACGGCGAGATCTGCTACGACGATCCGGGGGTCGATCCCTGGGTTCCAGGACAACGCCGCCGCGAGACCGAGGGCGATCCCCGCCGCGGCGCCGGGGTAGCTGAGGATGCGACGTCGGCTCCTACTCACCTCGCGGGGGTACCTCTGACGAGTGCAGTCAGCGCAGACGCGGTCAGGTCGGTCTTCGAGATGAATCCCGCGGCGCGGCTTCGGGCGAGCCGCCGCCGGAACGTTCCGATCGGGCGGCCCGACGTCAGGACGACTGCGGGACCGCCATCGTCGCTGGCACCAACTGCCGCGACGATCCGCTCGCAGATCGCGAAACCGTCCTCACCCGGAAGTTGGACATCGAGCAGAACGACTTCGGGCGCGAGCCGCCGCACGGCGTCGAGTGCGGCGTCGCCGTCGGCTGCCTCACCGACGACCCGAAAGCCACCCCGCTCCAGCAGCACCCGAGCGGCACCGCGGAATGGCGAGTGGTCGTCAACGATGAGAACGCTCGGCATCGCCCCTATCCTCGCACCCGGATCACGCCTCGCATCAGTGCAGACCCCGAAGGGCCGCGGCGCGCTGCGGGCGTACCCTACATCGCGCCGTCCATGTTGCAGGGACCACCTTGATGCAGCAGCCGCTGGGCCGAGCCATTGTCGGCCTGTCCAGTTGAGACAGGAGGAACAGGCGATGAAGACCCGGCTCAGTCGATACGTCGGGATGCTGGCGACAGCCGCCATCCTCGCGGGGTGCGGAGCGGCGGGCATCGGACAGGGTGCGGGCGGAGGCGATACCCGGGCCGAGCAGAACCGGCTCATCCTCACGATCGTGACCGGCGAGGGAGTTGCCGAGGAGGCATCGGCATTCGCGGCCGCGGTTGCCGAGGTCTCGGACGGGTCGATCGAGGTCAAGGTCGACAACACTTCGGTCCCCGGCCATGGCGTCCCCACGTACGAGACAGACGTCATCAAGTACGTCGCCGACGGCAAGGCGCAACTCGGCTTCGTCGCCGCTCGCGCCTTCGACACTGTCGGCGTCCGAAGCTTCGTTGGCCTGCACGCTCCGTTCCTGATCGACAGCTACGAGCTGGAGGAGCAGGTCCTCACGTCGGACTGGGGACAAGCGCTGCTCGATGGCACGCGCTCCGCGGGTGTCGTCGGGATCGGCTACTTCCAGGGGCCACTGCGGCGGCCGCTCGGATACACCCGCGCGCTGACCGATCTGGCGGCCTACCAGGGCGCACGAATCGGAATCCGGGCAAGCGACTTGACCGAGATGACGATGGAGGCGCTCGGTGCGGCTCCCATCAGCTTTCCTCCGGGTGACGCAAGCGGCCTGGACGGGATGGAGGTCCACATGGGGATCCTTTTCGACGCCAAGTACGATCTCGGTGCGGACTCGCTGACGGGAAACGTCGTCTACTGGCCGCGACCGGGCGTGTTCTTCGCAAACGCCGAGGCGTTCGACGGCCTGACATCCGACCATCAGGCGATACTGCGCGAGGCCGGGCAAAGAGCGTTCACGGCGTCAGTCGCCTCAGTCTCGGCCAACTCCGCACACCTTTTCGACGAGCTCTGCTCCCGAGGTCTGAAGGTCACCACGGCGCCGCCCGGTGCCGTCTCGGATCTCCGGGCCGCCGTCCAGTCGGTGTACGACGAGATTGAGAAGGACGCCGCGACCAAGACCACGATCGACGCGATCGAGGAGCTTCGAGCATCCGCGAACGCGCCCCTCGATGCCGTCGAATGCGATGCCGCTGCGGCGACACCGTCCCCCGCCCCCGCGGTCATCGACAGCCCGATCGTCGGGACCTATGCGACAAGTTTCACAAAGGACGAGCTGGCGGCCTCGCCGCATCTCTTCGACGCCGGGGAGATCAATGACGGGAACTGGGGTGAGCTCACCATCACCTTCGAGCTCAATGGGCGAGTCACGTTCACCCAGGTGAACGCCATCGAATCCTCGTCGACGAGCGGGATGTACTCGGTCAGCGACGACCACATCGTCATGACCTTCGACGAGGGCGATAATCTCGGCGAGACCTTCAGTGGCCGCTGGAGCCTGTTCCGCGACACGCTCACGTTCGAGCGAGTCGAAATGGAAGTGCTCCCGACGCCGTTCATCGTCAGGGCATGGACTCGCGTCCCATGAACTGACGGCCACCCGACCGCGTTGGGGAGTCGCCGCCGCCATCGCACGGACGACTCCCTCGTCCTCCTTGCCGAGGGGCGCTCTCCGCCGCCCCCTTCGGCGCCTTCCACAGCCGCCCTGTCGGCCAGATTCCAGGCCGTCGCTCGTGTAAGACGCTCGTCGTGGAGCCGCCACTCAAGATCGATGACGTGGAAACGCGCTAGCTCAACGCTCGCGGCACTACGCATGCGTGGGCGCACTGTCGGTGATCCGGTTCAGCGATGTACAAGCGTCGCGGCGTGTCTTTGATCGTTGTGCACCTCCACCGCACCCGCAAGCGCCCGGACGTCGTTGCGCGCCCAGGAGTGCCAGGAGTCGCGGAACGCCGCCTGCTCCCGTGACTCCAGGATCCACATGATCAGCTGGACGCGCCGCAGGATCGCCAGGGCGCGCAGGTGGTCGTCGTACCCGTGCGGCAGCGGTCGCTGGCGGGCGTAGCCGTCCAAGAGGGCATCACGGAGCGCCTCGTAGTTCGGCCGGCCCTCGAGCTCCGAGAGCGGCAGGGCAAGGTCGTAGAGGTTGGCGCCCCACCCGCAGTCGTCGAAGTCGATCGCCAGGGGCCTGCCCTCGTGGAACAGGAAGTTCTCGTAATGGAGATCGGCGTGGATGAGTCCCCATGCGCTCTGCGTGCTGGCCAACGCCTCGGTGGACCGGCGAGCCAACCGCAGGGCATCAGCGACGACATCCCGGTCGTCTTCGCCAAGCAGCCGTGCGACGAGGGCCAGGGCGCTCGCCTCATCATCAGGCGTGGGATGCACGGCTCGCGTCCCCTCCTCCGGTGGGCCGGCGACGGACGCGCGCCGAGCCGCAACGGTCAGCACATCGACGCGGGGTCGCGCGAATCCGCGGGGCGGTGTCCAACCCACCGCATGCCGTTGGAGCTGACCGATGAGGTCGCCGACCGACGCGAGGTGCCGCGGCGTCAGCCGCCGATCAACGAACCGACCCTCCTGCCAGCGCAGCAGGACCCCGAGGCGATGCTCCGGAACGCCGGGTGTCGATTCGGAAACCACGAGCGATCCATCGCGGGCAGGGACGGGCACCGGGACTCCCAGGTCCGTCGCCTCGGCGAGGGCGCTCAGCCATGACATCTCGGAGGCGATCGAGCGCTCGTCGTGTACCCCAGTGCGATTGAGCCGCAGGACATAGCGCCCCGTCGCGGTGTCGACCCGGAAGGTCGTATTGTGCTCGTGCCGGAGCACCGTGAGTCCAGCGTCCTCTACGCCGAATCGACGGAGCGCGGCGCCGGCCAGTCGGCGCAGTCTGCGGAGCTCACCTCGACGCCCCATGGATGCGTACGGGCGCAGGGCAGTCACACCGGAGAGCCTAGCGGGACGCCGCAATCGGGTCCGATTTACGAGGCGGTCCGCAGTGGGCGAGCGGTCGCCAAGGTGCAGCGCACAAGCTCGATGGTGGTAGCGCCGACACCCCCGGGCCCCGTGTACGGAGCGAGGTCGAAGAGTGCCATGTGATAGCCGCGACTGGCAGCCGTTTGGTTGCTAACCGATCAAGGGCTTGGTGGGCGACACTGGTGCGAGGCCAACACCAGTGGCATCTTCGAATCGTGCGGCGCGAGCAGTGGATGGCGCGAGCCAGAGCGAGGTGAGCGTAGGCGCTCAGCCGATACACGGGCGACACATGC
>Ga0299907_10000147_pt1 | contig 28701 bp, 31 predicted proteins | sample RVTome_16_FD_198680 | JGI IMG/M metagenome (GOLD analysis project Ga0299907, IMG submission 198680) | Soil microbial communities from uranium-contaminated site in the Upper Colorado River Basin, Wyoming, United States - RVT152D67 (version 2) ...
AGGACGTGGCCAGGGCGTACTCCGCCGCCTGCACGCCGGACTTCTTCCTGTTCGATGCCGGGCGCGCGCTCGCCTACCGGGGACAGTTCGACTCGAGCCGGCCGGGCAGCGGTCTGCCGGTGACGGGCGAGGACGTGCGAGGGGCCCTCGACGCGCTGCTGGCTGACCAGCCGGTCCCCGAGGATCAGCGCCCCAGCATCGGCTGCACGATCAAGTGGCGGTCGTAGGGCTGACGTCGAGATCCACCAACTTGGAGCGGACGACGGGATTCGAACCCGCGACCCCCACCTTGGTAAGGTGACCAATGTGGTGCCCCTAACCTGCGGCGGAGCCGACAAACCTAGTCTGACCAGGGCCCTTGTATTTCGTCCCGACCCGTCGTTGCCCATGGATTTCCGTCCTCTGACGGGAGAAAGACGGGAGGCAAGGCAGGCAACTACCGGCTAAAGCCGACTGCGACTCGGGGGAGCGCTACCGCGCGCTCGTGAGGAGTTCTCCGCGCGACGGACGGTCATCCACTCCATCGAGCCGGTGGACGCATCGCCCTCCGATTGGCCTGCGGGGCCTCGTTTTCTCGCGCATCGTGCCCAGCTCTCGTGCCACGACGGATCATGCGAGGCGCGGCCCTCATCTCCAGACGAGAGATGTCGTACGCGGACAACACGAGGTTCGCCGAGCTCGCGAAGGCCAGCACCACCGCCGCCAGTACCCCGGCGGTGAGATCGACCCTGCTCGGCTTCAGCCCTCCGAGGATCCACGGGAGACCGACGACCGCCCCTGTTGCCGCCCACATCGCCGTTTGCCACATCACGCGCACGTCCAACACGCGGTGGAGGTGGCGCACCACGAGGCTGGTGCGCGCAACCGACCAGACGAGGGCGAGGGATGCCATCACATATAGGACCGACGCCCAGGTGAGTGTGAAGGCGACGAGGGCGATGGAGAGGAACAGCGCGGCTCCGTAGAGCAGGAGCACGGTCTCCGTCACGGCTCGTAGGTACCTACGCGCCTCATGCGGGGCCTGCGGGAACGCCCCCCTCTGCACGAAGAAGAAGACGCCGACCACGAAGAAGCCGAGCAGCGTCGCGGAGATGCCCGCCACCTCGAGAAGGACGGCGTCGGAGATCGGTCTCATGTCACACCCCCATGGCTAGACGACCCAGCGGGAGCCTCCTCTCACTCCCCCGCAAGGTCTCTGTCGATCTGGCGAAGACCCGCGTCGATCCGCTCATCCGCTCCGGAGACATCGTTCTCGATGCCGGAGACCAGGTCCTCGATCGTCTTCGTGGCCGCTGCCGCCCTCTGCCTCTTCCTGGCCTCACTCACTCGGAACCTGCGGACGAGTGTCGCGAGCTTCGACCTCAGCGTGCCGCCCAGGCTTCGACCCAGCGTCATCAGGGCCCCTCCTCGTCTTAGTTGACCGCTTCGCACGAGTGTCCTCTGGGGGCATGCCCCCTGGCAGGGCCGTTCGGACCCTTTCCCGGGGGTCCTCTGGGGCGCACGGCAACTCACCGTGAGGATCAGCCGGGGAAACGCTGATCAGCAAGGCTCCGAGTGGAGCGGGCGACGGTGGAGCGGACGATGGGATTCGAACCCGCGACCCCCCCTGGGCAAAGAGTTGGCAAAAGGGACGTCCCTGACGTGCGGCGCCGGAATCCACCTCTGAGCAGGGGTTTCGGGCATTCATCCCCTTCCGTTGGGTACCCGTCGGATTTCCGTTCTCTGACGGGAGATAAACGGGACGCAAGGCAAGCCGGGCTCCCACCTGGTCGGTTCCTACGCTTGTTAGCCGTCAGAACACGTTGGGGCTGACCCCTGTAACCCCTCGGCTCAGGGTGGCAATGCTTCCGCACCGCCGTTCCAACGAACGGCCGGGTGTGCCCATCGCGCGTCCCGCGCGCTCCTACGATCCGGCTTATGGCACCAGCGTCACCGCGTGGACGGATCCGCCGGCACCATCGAGTACTCCTCGATCGGGAACCAGGAGCCGTCTCCGGTCGCCATCTCGTTTCGCCACAGCACGACAGACGGATCCGAGACATCCCAGGTGAAACGGAGGCGGACTGATTCACCGTCCATGGACTCGAAGATGAGGCGGTCGCCTTCTATGCGGCCGCGGTACACGCCGGCGTTGCCGTAGTTGTCGACCATCGCGGCCCGGTACTCGCCGGCAGGCGGCGACCAGCCAGTAACCCAGTGGAGCTCCCACTTCAGGACGAACGTGCCGTCCTCCAGGTACTGCTCCTGCTCGTAGTCCCCCTGGACCCAGCGGCCGCCCTGGATCTCCTTGGCCGTCCCACGACCGACGCCTCTCATCTCCGGCGTCCCTGGGCCCATCCCGCCTTCGTGGATCGTCCCGTCCCAGCTGACGTCCGGAAAGAAGCGGCGCAGCGCCTCCATCTCAGGCCCGACATCGATCGGGCGGGGAACTGCAGCGACATTCACTGACGTACCCATGCTGTCCTCCTTCGGTTGCTGGAGCCGAAGCTCCTCCTGACTAACGCTCGCGTCCTTGCAGAAGCCCCGCCGCGCATGGACTCCACCTGTGTGTGCGACCTGATGAACTCCCCGACCTCCCTGCGCACCACGGCCTCTCGTCCGAGGAACAGGTGCCCGCCCCGGTCCACGGTGACGAGGCGGCCGCCGGGGATTCGGGCCGATGCCCGCGGCGCCGTCTCGTGGCGGGCCAGCGTGTCGTCGGCAGCGTGCACGATCAGCGTGGGGACCGCGATCTCCTCGAGCGGGTATCCCTCCACGTCGGGATTCGTGAGCGTGGCGTCGAGGACGATTCCGTCGGTGCGGGGGGCGACCGGGAAGAGCCCATCCATGAGGAAATAGATCGAATCCCACTCCCCGGGCGTGGGACGGAACCCCTTCGGCACCCCCATCAGCCTCGCGAGCCGACCGGGCGCGAGCGTCCTGAGGAGCCAGAAGACGCGCTCGGAGAAGACCATCCGGTACAGGAAGGCCGGCACCTTGACGTAGGGCGATGTCGGGAGTCGGGAGGAGGCGAGGACCAGGGAGGTGATCCTGTCGGGGTGCCTGAGGGCGAACTGGATCGCCGGCGGCCCGCCCGCGGAGAACCCGAGCATGGCGGCCCGGTCGATCTCAAGCGCGTCCAGGAGCGCGGCGAACGCATCGGCCTGCAGCGGAGGGCTGGCGCCCTCCGGGAGGGCCGACCCCAGGTACCCGAACCTGGCGGGTCCGATCACCCGGAAGCCATCGCCGGCCCACCTCTCGGCCGTCACCAGGGCGGCGTCGAATCCGCCCACGATCCCGTGGCTCACGAGAAGCGGGATCCCGGAGCCCCGCTCCGCATACCGGATGGTCCCGCCGGCCCAGTCGATCGTCCTCGTGTCGTAGGTCGATAGGCGTTCCTCGGCCCGTCGGATGTGCTCGACGTAGCTCTTCGGCCACATGGCGGTCAGCCCTCCTTCCCTTGCACGGCGATCTCGGGCTCGCGAGAAGCCGACTCCTCGAGCACCTCCAGCGATCCGCGCACGCCCTCGATGAACCGCTCGAGATCGGGGCAGCGCTCTCGGTCGGCGACCACCGTGACGTTGAACTGTCCCGCGTAGGAGAGCGCGCCGACACCGATCGTGACGTTCCCCAGGATGGGGACAACGGGGAAAACCTCCAGGACCCGAGCCCCAGCGAAGTACAGGGGCACGGGCGGACCGGGGAGGTTGGCCACGTATGTGTTCATGAGCCGTTGGTAAGGCGCCAGCCTCAACGCGGCTCGCTGGATCGGGATGTTGCGGAACAGGGTCCCCCCCGGCGGTCGCGCCTTCTCCTTCCGCGCGGCGGTCTCCGCCGCGATCGTGCGGAGCCGCTCGACATCCCGAGACTCGCCGATCGGCAGGGGCACCACCATCCCTCCGTCGAGGTTGCCCGCGGCTTCCCCCTCTCGGTGGAGGGAGACGGGGACGAACGCCCGCAGCCTCAGCCCGTCGATGCCTTCTCCTCGCGACCGGAACAGGCGGCGAAGGCCGCCGGCGACGGCCGTGAGCACCACGTCGTTCACCTTCGCCCCGTGCGTGTGGGCGATCCGCTTGGCGAGGTCGAGGTCGCCCCGGATGACAGCCAGGCGGCGGTGCCAGCCGACCCTGCTGTTCAGGCTCGTCCTGGGAGCCCGCTCCTCGAAGAACGCCTCCTTCACCGCCGGCCACCCGCGTCTCGCCGCTCGGAGCGACTCGACGGGATACGCGAGCTTGTCGAGCAGTCGGTCGAACCCGCGGAGGCCCCGGCGCACGTTGTCTTCGAAGAGCTCGCGCGCCGTCGGGGCCGGCGCGGGCACCCAGGGCGGCGGGGTCGTCTCGGGCGGATCGGGGACAGGATCAAGGAAGGCCCCGAGGGCGGCGATCCCTGCCATCCCGTCCGCGACCGCATGGTGGAGCTTCATGTAGAGGCCGACGCGGCGGTCCGCCAACCCGGGCAGGAACCACATCTCCCACAGCGGCCGCGACTGGTTCAGCCGCCGGCGGCGGAGCTCCTCGACCGCGGACAGGACCTGGTCGTCATCCGTTGGTGCGTCCAGAGGGAACACGCGAACGTGCTGATCGAGAGCGATCTCCGGGGCATCGACCCACAACGGCCAGCCCAAGCCGAAGCTTGGTCGATGAAGGAGCTGGCGGAAACGGGGCACGAGGTGCAGCCTCCGCCCGACGTGCTCCCGTGCGGTCGCAATCGAGACGTGGCCGTCGGCGTCGAGCAGCCCCCCGGCGTCCAGGATCATCAGGGCCCCGATGTCCTGGGACCACCCCATCTCCTCGGGCCAGACCATCATCAGGTCCTGCGCCCTCAGGCGTTCCATCGTCGACCTCATCCCCCGACCATCGCCCTCGAAGGCCACTCGAGCCAGGTGATCCCCACGAGAAGCGCGGCGTTGAAGGCCTGAATGGGCAGGAACCATGGGGTGAAGTAGAGAACCATCAGCCCGAACGAGACGGCCAGCCCGACCACGGCCGCGGGCCTCCACCACCCCGCGTGGGCCCACAGCCCGACCCCCGCCGCGATGAGCAGGGCGGCCGCGGCGAGGGCCAGCGCCACGGCCAGCCCCCTCTGGCCACCCAGGACCCAGGAGTGCGAGGCGTCGAAGGGCGGGGTCTGGTCCTTAGGCTTGGGAGTCGCCCACATCGCTACGTGGATCGCCCCGTGCGCGATCAGAAACGCGATGACCAGGAATCGCCACACGTCGATCAGCCTCCTTCCGCCGCCCGCTCGAGCAGCCGGCCCACCGCCTCCTCGTTCCACGGGGTGTTCTCGACGGGTAGTTCAGGGGGCAGCTCCTCGTCGTTCAGCCACGCCGCGACGGTCCGCACGTGCAGCTCGGGCTGCCTGCCCAGCCAGCCGTGGCCCTGGCCGGGGGCGAACCTCGCCTCGGCCCCCGGCATGAGGGCCGCCAACGCGGCGTTGGAGGATCGCACCGGAGGCTTCGTCTCCCGCTCCCCGGCCAGAAGCAGCGTGGGGCACGGGGCCGCGATCTCGGCCCGGGAGATCCGGATGTCGTTGGCGTCCGCGAAAGCGCGCCGGAACGACCTGGGTGAGGCCGCCCGGAGATTCGCCCTGGCCTGCTCGTCCATCTCCCAGGCCCTGCCGATGGCCCCCACCACGGCCCGGGTGTGCAGGAACGGCGAGACCGCCGCCACCCCCAGCCTGATCAGCCTCGTCCCCCACCATGGCAGAACCCCGCACCCGTCGATCACCACCCGGTCCAGGAGCTCCGGGCGACGGGCCAGCAGGGTGTGGGCCACCGATCCCCCTAGGGACAGGCCGACCACGTGCGCTCTGCGCGATGGGAGCCCCTCGATCAGCTCGGCGACACGCTCCGCCGTGTCGTTCAAGGAGACCCACGCGAGGCGGTTGCTCCGCCCGAATCCCCGGAGGTCCGGGGCGAGGCAGTGGGAGCCCGCGAGCTCCGCCATGTGGCGGGCCCACATCCCGCCGCTGCCTCCGACGCCGTGGAGGAACACGATCGGGGTCGACCCCACGGCGCCGGATTCACGTACGTACATGCCCGCGGAACGTCGTGACCCCGTGTCGCTTCTCATCTCTGGCCCGCCTCGACCAGCTCGACGGACCGCGGCCGCTGCTCGGAAGCCCCAGTCTCGGGGGGCGCATGGACGGGAGCGCCATCGAAGCCGAGTCTCCCGCGTGTGGCCGCGACCAGCAGGATGGCGCCTCCCACCAGCGTCCCCAGGATGGCCAGGTCCACGGTCACGCTGTCCGCCATCAGAACCAGGTTGTCGAGGGCCGCCGTGAAGCTCCCGTGCAGCAGCACGCAGAGCAGGAGGCTCCGGGTCCGGTTCCAGAGCCACGTGTAGTAGAAGACGAACATCATCGGCCCCACGAACCCCAGCCCGTAGATGGGCAGGTGCCACAGGCCCCAGATCACCCCCAGGAGCAGCGTCGCGACGAACGGCGAGTAGCGCGCCTGAAGGCGGTCGAGGGCGAAGCCCCGCCACCCCGGCTCCTCCTGGCCCCCGCCCACCAGCGCGACCACGACGAAGGTGGCCAGGTACGAGGGCAGGGCCGTGGACAACCGCCCGAGGTCGACGTCCCGGCCGAGAAGCGCGAGCTCCAGGTTGATCGCGAGGAAGAGGGCCGCCGGCACACCGAGCGCGTACAGCCAGTACCCTCCCGGCACCCGCCACTTGAGGAGGGGGCGCAGCCACTCCCGGATGGAGCCTCCGGTCCATCGGACGACGAGGCCGGCGGCCACCGGCGGGCCGAACGCGCCGACCGCGGCGAGGGCCATGCCTCCCACCCCGAACAGAACCGGCACCCACAGGGTCCAGGAGATCGCGTACGCCAACGTCACGTACATGGCCAGCGGGCGACGCCGCGCCAGCGCCCCCAGACGGTTCACCTTCATTTCCCTCACCTTCTCCGTGCCCATGTCGCTCACAAGCATCCCTGCCCCTGGTCGGTGGGTCCCGGGCAGTGCGACCCGGACCGGACGGGACCTTCGGCCCCTTCGGGTCGCGCGGGCGCGCCGGACGGTCCCTCCCGGCTCATTACCCCTACTCAGGCGCCCCTTGCCTGCCGATGCGGGGACCCGGCCACCTGCGAGATGGTCTCAGCGGCCGCCCAGCGCCGCGTCGTGGGCGTGACCGCTAGAGCCAGATCTGGTCGGCTTCGTGGCCCAAGAGAAGCATTTGTCGTTCTTCACGATGAGCCCGGAGCTTGCGACCGCGATGCGGGACCAGATCAAGGCCACCCACAAGCCCTCGGGGGCAACGATTCACTTCAGCCCGGACAACCCTCTGCCGGCATCGCTCGTCAAGAAGATCCTGCGGGAACGATTGAAGGAGGAGGCCCGCAAGGGCTCGCGCTAGCCTTTGCGGTCGAACTTCTCTTGCACCGACTGTTCGGCCTGGTCCAGTCCCTTGCGTGCCCTCTGCACCTTCCGGCCCTCAGTTGGAACATGCCGGACGTCGCGTCTTCGCCTCGTGGACCCTCATTTCCAACCCGGCACGCGCCCGGCTTGCTCGATCCACTTGTGCATCTCCGGTCCCTGCGCCTCCTCCAGGGTCTTCGCCTTGACGTAGCGGGTCCGTTCGGTGGTTCCAAGCGGCGGCGGAGGGTCGAATTCCGCGCCGCCGAAGAAGACGACATTCACGGAGACGTCGTAGGCGACCATCTCGATGATCCACCCGAGTTCTGGCAACCCGTAGTACGCCTTCTTCCACTTGACGGCGTATTGAAGCCCGGGGATTGTCTCGCAGATCAATTCGTCCAGCCGCTTGACGATGGGATGCAGATCCGGCATCACGCGCCGGATCCAATCCTCGATGTCGGCGTGGCTATCCGATGGCACAGGCGGCTTTCCGGCCGCAGTTGGCTTGCGTAGTTTCGCCATCGCACGTTCTCCTCTGTGGCCTAACGGCCCCCTCAGACGGTTCTTAGCCGAGGGCCAGCGCCCTGGAACTCGCCCCCCGAATGCTTACCATCGACCCTGATCGGATTCAACATGCGAGGTAATCGTCTGGCCACCGGGCCATGCGAACAGTGGGGCGGGCTGGACTCGAACCAGCGACCGACGGATTATGGAGTTTGATCGGCCGAGATTCGCTGACCAGGCGAAACGCAGCAACATAGCCTCTCACCAGCGTGTTTAGCTCCGCAACACCACCCGATATTTCGCAGCATTTCGCGGTCGCTCGCGGGACAATGCGGGACACGTTGCCGTCGGGAACGTACCTAAGAAATGTGTCCTCGTCGCCGGCCGGCGCGGACGGCACTACTGACGAAATCATCGATGTAGCTGAGGCTAATGAATCGATCCGCGGACCCTGCTCCTCAGCAGCAAGTGGTGGCAGGTTGGGCGATTCGTGACGCATGCGCTGGGATGCTGACGTCCTATCTGTCACCCGGCTCGTACGTGAGCATGGCCACCCCAGTGGTGCTGATCTCGCTCTTGACCAGCTTCAACGGGACCTTCGGGCCTTCCTCCTGGAACAGGCGCTTCCCCGTTCCGAGCACGATCGGATCGACCCACAGGTCGTAGACGTCTATCAGGCCGTGCTCCATCAGGGTCTGGGCGAGCTCGCCACTGCCCAGGACAATGATGTCGCCCCCGTCCTCCTGCTTCAGCTTCCGAACCGCCTCCGCGACGTCGCCCTCCAGCAGGTGTGAGTTGTTCCACTCGAGCGGCTCCTGCAGCGTCCGTGAGGCCACGTACTTCGGCACGGTGTTCATGAAGCTCGCGAACGGGGCGTCGTCCCCCTGGTGGGGCCAGTACCCGGCGAAGATCTCGTACGTCCTCCGGCCGATGAGGAGACCGTCGGTGGAGTCCATGCCGAGCGCCGAGGCCTTGCCCATCGACTCGTCGTAGTACTCCATGGCCCAGCCGCCGTATCGGAACCCGCCGCTGGTGTCCTCCTCGGGCCCTCCGGGACCCTGCATCACGCCGTCCAGCGAGAGCTGCTCGTTGATGATCACCTTCCGCATCGCCGTCTCCTTCCCTCGTCAGGTGGATCGCCGCTCCGCGACGACTCGCTCCATGCTGGGCCAGCCGCCCTCTACTCCGTCCCGGTCATCCTTTGTCACGCTTCGGGGATCGCCACGCCGTAGCTCTCGAGGGTGATGCTGTCGGGCTCCGGACCTCCACGGACCCCGGTGTCAAGTGCGTCGATTGCAGCCATCTGCGCGCTCGAGAGCTCGAAGTCGAAGATGTCGAAGTTCTCGGCTATCCGCGCGGGGTTGGTCGACTTCGGGATCGCACCGCGCCCCGCTTGGAGGTGCCAGCGGAGGATGATTTGAGCGGCGGACTTGCCGTGCTGGCGTGCGATCTCCAGCAGCGTCGGATCGTCGAACGTCCTCTTCTCGGCGTCCCCGTATGAGGTGACCCCCCCGATGGGGGACCATGCCTGGGTGGCGATCTCGTAGTCGGCGTGGACACGCTGCAACTCGGTCTGCTGGAAGTACGGATGAACCTCGATCTGGTTCACGGCCGGCACGTCCGACATCTCCGCCAGCAGGCGGTCGAGGTGCTCGGACATGAAGTTGCTCACGCCGATCGCCCGCACCTTGCCGTCGGCCAGCAGCTTCCCAAGGGCCCGGTACGCCTCGAGCGTCAGATCGAAGCGGCCTAGCAAGGGCTGATGCAGGAGGAGCAGGTCAATCTCGTCGACCCCTAGCTTCCTCGCGCTCTTGTCGAACGCGTGCCGCGTCGCGTCGTCGCCGTAGTCGCTGATCCAGACCTTCGTCTCGATGAATACCTCGTCGCGGGCTACTTCCTCTCCACCTGCCCCCCCTGAGAACGGCCTGTATCGACCGGCCAGGGGCAAACAGGTCCACGGCCCCACTCTGCCTTGAGCGGACGACGGGATTCGAACCCGCGACCCCCACCTTGGCAAGGGCGCTGCACTCGTCCGCTGGCGTCCACCCCGGTTCGCCCTGGCGGGTGAACAGAGGGGAAGCATGGTGGCGGCCGCAGGCGGACAGCGGCGAACTGGCCCGAATGGAGCAACATAGGGACAGAAATAGGGCGAGAAACGGGCGGCTCCTTCGCCACTCCGCCGGTAGAGCGGCTCTTATGTCGCCGCCAAGTGCTTCTCGAAAGCCTCGAGGAACGCGTCGATGCTCTGGATGTGGGAGGCGTGGTCGCCGGGCAGCTCGAGGACCGTCGCGTTCGGCAGCCGCGCGCCCAGGATGTCCACCACCCGCTTCTCCGCCCCGGTCGTGACCGACCCCTTGACCAGCAGGACCGGGCAGCGGATGTTCGTCAGCTCCTCGATCGACCGCTCGGTCCGGTCAAAGTCCTCCGAGTACCAGGAGAGCGCCATCCGGTGCGGCACCGCGCGCTCCCAGTAGGGATCGCTGCGAGCCTCCTCCTTCGAGGACGCAAGCCCGCCGGCCGCAAGGAACTCCGCGAGGTCGTCCTCGGTGACCTCCTTCCCGAAGAGCCCGTGAAGGAACGCGTTGGTGCGCTCCACGTCCGGGTCCGCTTCGCCCAGCCGCTCTAGGATCCAGAAGGCGCCGGGCTCGACGAGCGTCAGCGTCCGGACCCGCTCCGGGTAGGCGAGGGCGAACTCGATCAACGCCTTGCCTCCCGCCGACCAGCCGGCGAAGTGCGCCGTCTCGATCTCGAGGTCATCCAGCGTCATCCGGAGCGACTCGCGCTCGGTCTCGGCGGTGTAGCCGGGGTCCCCGGGCTGACCAGCGGAGCCGAGCTCGTTGTGGATGGGCTGAACCCGAATGGTCCTCCACCCCGCCGAGAGCCGCTCCGCATGCGGTATCCACGACACCCACCCGGTGAGTCCACCCGGGACGAGCACGACCGGTTCGCCATCGCCCTTGATCTCATGTGTGAGGGCCCGCGGCTCCATCTCTCCTCCCTCGATCAACCGCCCTCAAAGCCTACTGGGGGATCCCTTCGCTGGACACGACACGAACACAGTAAAGAGGCTCGGCGACCGGCCAGGCTTCGTTTCGAACCTGAGACGGGAGAAAGACGGGATTTTCACGGGAGCGGGTCCTCATCTAGGTTTCGCGCCGAGAGCGAAAATGCCGTCTGACCTGGACTTTCTCCTTGAGCGGACCACGGGATTCGAACCCGCGACCCCCACCTTGGCAAGGAAACGGGGAGCGTCCACCATCGTTCGCTTCCGTTCATTTTAGCTGGTAAGGGGAGGTGCTTGGGGCGAGCGGCCGGAAGCGGACGGTGGCGAACAGGGTCGAACGGAGGGGCTTTGGGGCCAAATTTGGGGCCAAGATACTTCGGGGACGAGTGGCACGCCTTCGTGTAGGCCGCGTCTATGCCCTTTACACGTTGACGGTGCGAGCTTTGCCCCTGTCCCGACCCGCGATGAACGTTTCCCCAGTCACGCGAGCTTCGACCGAGCGCGCCGGCCTGCCGCGGATGAACAAGACACAGCAAGCGGACCGGCGTCCCAAACACCTCGCTTCGCGAACCTGGCCGTAGTTTCGAGGGTCGAGCTCCCTTCTAGGCCAATACAAAAGCCTCACTACAGTCGGACATGCGCCGATGGTCCAGGCGACCGGGGTTGCGGCCATCCTTACTCGCCGCGCGGAATAGCGCCAATCGGTGCTATTGGGACGCCGCCGCGACTCTCAGACGAGGGGATCGGGACGTTCCACCTATTCTCTCAGCCACTGCGGGCGCATAGTTCTCGGCCCCATCAGTTCCTTCACGTCGCCTGAACGATCTCCAGGGACGCGGATCTGTCCACTACTTGTCAACCCGTTTGCCGCATGCCGGGTCTTACTGCCTCCGTAGCGGGTTCCCCGCCCCAGCCTCGACACGGCTTCCTTTGCCTAGTGAACCCGGGTTCGTGAACCGCTCGGTCCGGCCCGCGCAGACCCGCCTCGGGCAGTCCGGCAGGTCGGTTGGTATGGCCGGACGCCATATGAGATAGTTCCCGCCAACCGTCGGGCTCGGGCAGACATGCAAGACGCCAACGTGCTGGAGTGCGCAGGCTTGCGGAAGCGGTACGGCGACCTGCTCGCCGTGGACGGTGTGTCCTTCGGGGTGGTCGCCGGAGAGACGTTCGGGCTTCTGGGCCCAAACGGCGCGGGCAAGACCACCACGATCTCGATGATCGCCGGCCTCCTCCAGCCGGACGACGGAGAGGTGCAGGTGGTGGGCCAGCGGGTCACCCCCAGAACGCCGAAGTCCAAGGCGGCCATCGGCCTGGTCCCGCAGGACCTGTCCATCTACCCGGACCTCACGGCCCGGGAGAATCTCCGGTTCTTCGGTCGGCTGTATGGGCTCACGGGGGATCGACTGGCCTCCAGGACGGACGAGGTCCTCGAGGTCACCGGCCTGTCCGAGCGGGCGGACGACCGGGCCGACCAGTTCTCCGGCGGGATGAAACGGCGGCTCAACATCGGGATCGGCCTCCTTCACGAGCCGACCTTGCTGATCCTGGACGAGCCGACCGTGGGGGTCGACCCCCAGTCGCGGAATGCGATCCTCGAGTCGGTCGAGCAGCTCGCCACGGCGGGGATGGCCGTCCTGTACACCACCCACTACATGGAGGAGGCGGAGCGGCTGTGCGACCGGCTCGCGATCATCGACCGCGGGCTGATCGTGGCGGAAGGGACCGTCCGGGAGCTCACGGGCCGCATCGGGGAGCTCGACCGGGTCCGCCTCGAGGTCACCGGCGACCTCGCGGCCGCCGCGGCCGCATGCGCGGCGCTCGATGCCGTCAGCAGCGCGGACGTGGAGGATCGGGCCGTCGTCTGCGTGGTGAACGGCGCCGCAAAGATGCTTCCCGAGATGCTCTCCGCCGTCGCCGGAGCCGGCGGCTCGGTCACCGGCGTCGAGGTGCACCAGCCGGACTTGGAGGCCGTCTTCCTCCATCTGACCGGCCGGGCGCTGCGAGACTGACGTGCGGGCCGCGTTCCTGATCCTCGGCAAGGACCTACAGCTGCGCGCCCGCGACCGGAGCGTCTACTTGTTCGCGCTGGTCATCCCCCTCGGGATGACCTTCATCTTCTCGAACATCTTCCCGGACACGGAGGAGGTGTCGGTGCGTGCCGCGATCATCGATCTCGACGGCGGGCCGATCGCGGAGTCCTTCGTCGACGGAGTAGTCCCCGGGGCGGCGGACGCGGGGGTGGTGACCCTGGGGAGGACCGATGGCCTAGAGAACGCCCGCGCCGCGCTCCGCCGGAACGAGCTGGACGCCGTGTGGGTCCTCCCGGCAGGCTTCAGCGACGCGGTCTCCGCAGGTCGCGAAGCGGAGGTTCAGGTGCTGGTCTCCGGCGAGTCGCCGCTCGGCGGAGAGGTGGCCCGAGGGATCGCGGCGGCCTGGACCAGCCGCCTGGAGGCCGGCGCGCTTGCGGTGACGACCGCCGGCGAGGTCGGCGGGAGCCAGGTCGACCCGGCGGCCCTGGCAACAAATGTGGCTGCCGGGGATCCATCTCTGTCCCTCACGTCGCTGGTGGCGCCGGACCGGCAGCTCGACGCGGTGAGCTACCTGGCGGCCGGCATGGCGATCTTCTTCGTGTTCTTCACGGTGCAGTACGGGATCACCGGCCTGCTGGAGGAGCGCTCCCTGGCCACCCTGCCTCGGCTCTTGGTGGCCCCCATCCCGACCTGGGCGGTGCATGCCGGCAAGGCGCTGGGGGCCGCAGTCCTGGGCGTGGCGTCCCTGACGGTCCTGGCGATCGCGGCGAACGTCATCCTGGGGGCCGACTGGGGACCACCGCTCGGTGTTGCCGTGCTGATCCTGGCTAGCGTGCTGGCGGCGGTTGGGCTGATGGCCTTGGTCGGCAGCTTCGCCCGGACGGCGGAGCAGGCGGGCAACTTCCAGTCCATCGTGGCCATCGTCCTCGGGATGCTCGGCGGGGCTTTCTTCCCCCTCCCGGCCACTTCCCCGTTCCTGCGGATCCTGGGACTGGCCTCGCCCCACACATGGTTCCTTCGAGGCCTCGGGGACCAGACGGCGACCGGGCGGTGGACCGACGTCCTTTCCGCTGCGGCGGCCATCGCCGCGTTTGGACTGATCGCGGGGGCCCTGGCGGCGTGGCGCCTTCGGAGGGCAACCTCGTGGTGAGGTGGTGGACGATCACGCGCACGGAGCTGGTGCGCTTGTTCCGAGACCGCGCGAACATCTTCTGGATCCTGCTGTTCCCTCTGCTGCTGGTCCTGCTGATTGGCGCGAGCTTCGGCGGGCAGGTCGAGACCCGCGTCGGGGTCGTCGTCGAGGCGCCGGACTCGGCATCGCGCCGCCTCGTGACTGCCATCGACGAGCGCGAGGAGGTGGAAACACTCTCCGTTTCTGACTCCGAGACGCTCCGCGACCAGGTGGCCCGGGGTACGCTCAGTGCGGGCCTCGTCATCCCCGCCGGGCTCGGAGAGGCCCTCGCGGCTGCGGAGCCCATCCAGCTCGGCTACGTCGGCCGCCAGGACAGCACCGCTCTGGCGCTTCGGGCCGTCGTGGAGGGTGCGGTCAGCGACCAGGCGACGATCGCCGACGCGGCTGCGGCGGCGGCGGAGGCCACCGGTCGATCCGTCGCCGACACGACGCCAGTCGCCCAGCGGCTGGCGGAGGATGGCGCCAAGATCCGGGTAAGCGCGAGCGAGGTCACCCCGGAAGGCGGCCTGGCCAGAGAGTTCGCCGGCCTCGGCCAGTTCGACCTCGGAGCGTCCACCCAGCTGTTCCTGTTCACCTTCCTGACGGGCCTGGGGGGAGGTGTCGCGCTGATCCAGACCCGGCGGTACGGCGTGGCCCGAAGGATGCTTTCGACCCCGACACCGACCGGCGTGGTGCTCGCCGGAGAGGCCGGGGGACGGATCGCAGTGGCCGTGTTCCAGGCCGCGTACATCGTCGTCGCCACCTGGCTCCTGTTCCGCGTCGACTGGGGCCAGCCCCTGCCGACCGCGGTGGTGGTGCTCTTGTTCTGCCTCGTCGCCGGCGGTGCCGGGATGCTGACCGGGGCCACGCTCCGCAACGAGAGCCAGGCTGGCGGGGTCGCAGTGGGCATCGGCCTGGTCATGGCCGCCCTCGGCGGGTCGATGGTGCCGGTGGAGGTGTTCCCGGCCACCCTCCGCTCCATCGCGCTGGTGACCCCTCACGCGTGGGCTAACCGAGCCATGGCAGAGATCGTCCGGCGCGATGGGGGCCTCCCTGACATCCTGCCCGAGGTCGGTGTCTTGGCGGCGTACGCTGCGGTCCTGCTGGTCCTGGCCACGATCCTGCTGCGCCGGACGCTGACACGGTGACCCACGGCGGTGTGGCCGTCGAACGACGACACGAAGGTGTTGATCGCGTGTGCAGGCGTCAGGACGTATGCCTTGAGTGCTTGAGCATCCGGCGGGGTGGTCAGAGCGATCACGAGCCGAGTGATGACGACCAGGGCCCCCGCCCCGAGCGCGATCGGCGCAGCAGCTCGGGAGATCGGTGACTGCGACATGTCAATCCCTCCTCCTGCGGACGCCCCCCGTTTGCACTATCGTGCAAGTGGTCACCACATCGGGTACCTCGAGTACAGACCGGAGGCCCAAGTGGCGCCGCATGGCACCGTTGCCGACCCACGAACCGGGCCGCTCGAGGTCGCTTGTTCGAGGCAGCAGCAAGTCCAGGCTGCCGCGTGGTTTGTCGGTGTCAGCCTCGCTCTGGCCGCTCTCGGTGCGGCCGTCTCCGGGGCCGCTCCCGCACTCGTTCCATTCATCCTCGCCGTTGGTCCGGCCTTCATCGCCGTCGGCCTGGCCTGGCGAGAAGGTCACGGTGCGCTCCGCCGCCTCGGGCGGTCGCTGACGCTCCGGCCGGCCGACGCCCGCTGGTATCTGGTCCTCTTGATCCCGGTCGGCTGGGCGCTCGCTGTCGTCGGCGTCGCTGTCGCGTTAGGCGAACCTACCACGGGGCTGTTCGATGAGCTGACGCTCACCGCGGTCCTCATCCCGCTCGTGGTCGTGCTCCCGGCTTTCGCGGAGGAGGTCGCCTGGCGCGGATACGCGGTGCCGCGGCTGCTGGGCGCGGTGTCACCCCTGTCCGCCAGCCTCGTGCTGGCGGTCCCCTGGACGGTCATGCACCTGGTCCTGCTGCTGCCGGGCGGAACGAACGAAGGTGCAGCCGTGTGGCCGTCGGTTCTCAGCCTCTTCGCCTATTCGGTCGTCCTGACCTGGGTCTTCATCGGAACCGGCGGGAGCGTCCTCATCGCAGCCCTGGTGCATACCGGCCTCAACGGCGTCGTTCCGATCATGTGGGGCGTCGATCCGGACCTCTCGTGGGCACTGCGCGCGGTCCTCGCCGCCGTCATCGCCGTCTCGGTGATCGCCCTTGGTGGGTTTCGCAGATTAGCTGGCCGCTCATGACGCACCCCGATAGATCCGTCCCCGCTCGGCCTGGGCGCATGCACATCGTCTGGATTCTTGGGCGGAGCCGGCTTGATGTTCGCGATCCTGCAGGCGGCCTCGTTCTTGCCCACGCCACAGAACAACGCTTACCGGCGTCGTTCGTCCCTAGCCGTCTAGGCTGACCAAGTACCCTTTCAGCCAAGGGCCCAGGAGAACATGATGAAAGCGGTCGTCTACCACGAGTACGGCTCACCCGATGTACTGGAGTTCCAGGAAGTCGACAAGCCGGCCATCAAAGACGGCGAGGTGCTGGTGCGGGTTCTCGGGGCGGCGGTCAACCCGGGTGACTGGGACTTGCTGCATGGAACGCCCTACGTCCTCCGCATCATCACCGGACTCCGCAGACCAAGGAACAAGGTTTTGGGACTTGGCGTCGCCGGGCGGGTTGAAACGGCCGGCAACCACGTGTCGAAGCTCCAACCTGGTGATGAGGTGTACGCCGAAATCAGGGGGGGAGGATTTGCCGAGTACACCCGCGTACCAGCAGCCGCCTTGGCCCCGATGCCGTCCAGTCTGACCTTCGAGCAGGCGGCCGCGGTACCTGTGGTGGGCGTCACCGCCTTGCAGGCCCTCCGCGACATCGGACAGGTTCAACAGGGGCAGAAGGTTCTGATCAATGGTGCATCGGGAGGTGTGGGCACGTTCGCCGTGCAGATCGCCAAAGCCTTGGGAGCAGACGTCACCGGCGTGTGCAGCACCAGGAACGTGGATCTGGTCCGCTCGCTCGGCGCCGACCATGTGATCGACTACACCCGAGAGGACTTCACGAGAACTGGGCAGCAATACGACCTCATCCTCGACAATGTGGGGAACCGGTCTTTGTCGGAGTACCGACGTGCCCTCAACCCGAAGGGAGGGCTGATACCCAATAGCAACAAGGGCGGCGGTCGCTGGCTCGGAGCGTTCCTGCGCCGTGCGGTCAAGGCGCTGCTGTTGTCGCGTTCGTTTCTCAGAGGCTCCGCCCGTTCGCGGCGACCGGGAAGGGCGAGGACCTCGTCGTCCTGACGGAGCTCATCGAGGCAGGAAAGGTCACCCCAGTGATCGACAGAACGTATCCCCTCGGAGAGACGGGAGAGGCTCTCCGCTACTACGGAGAGGGACACACGCGAGGGAGGATCATCATCACGATGGAGTCGCGTACGGAGCGCAGGAACACGGCGATGAATCATGAATGACGTGAGGATCATCCTGTCAGGGCTGTGGGTGGCTCTGATGCTGACCTATCTCTTGGGAGATGTTCTGCGGATATTCGCCGGCGACATCACACCCGGCGAAATAGGAGGCCGGCAAGCAACCCAGTGGATGTGGTTCTTGATCGCGGTGCTGATGCTGATCCCAATCGCCATGGTTGTCCTGTCCCTGACCGTGCCGCACCCCCCGATTCGCTGGGTGAACATCGTCGCAGCCGCAGTCCTGGTTGTGTTCAACCTTCTTGGCTTGCCTTATCCTTCTGCTTTCGACAACTTTCTGATCTTCGTTGGGTTTGTGTTCAACGGGCTGATCATCTGGTACGCGTGGTCATGGGTCTAACCGCACCACGCGACTCCGCCGAGTGGTCCGCATGGGTGAAGTCCTCGATCCGCCGTCGCGGCTCCCAACCTGGAGGCTCTCGCGTTCAGCTCCAGGGCAACGTCACCGATACGTTCGAAAATAGTCCTATCGTGTCTCTCTAGAGGAACAGACATCCCGACGCCGCCTAAGATGTCGGTGGAGGTAGTCCCGTGGCCGTGACCCAACGCCCCGCCGCTCCCAGATCGCCGTCGTTGGAATCGTCCTCTCCTTCGCGCTTGCGGTCGCCGTGGGGATTCTCCGCACGGTCAACGCCGAACCCGTCGAGCGGGCTGCAGAGGTCGCCGGCAATGTCGCGTTCGCGGTGGTGTTCGCCGCGCCCGCACTGCTCGCGCTCCTTGGTCTCCGCGATCGACCGTCGCTCCTGGTTGCTGCCGGTGCCCTCGACCTGGTGCTCGCGTTCGTAACGCTGATCTCGCTCATCGGGCTCGTCTTCGTGGCGCCCGGAGTGATGTTCTTCGTCGCCGCGGGGCAGATGCGGGCTGGAGGAAGCCCGTCGAGGTCGATCGCCCCCGTGCTCGTCGCCCTGCTGCTGGGCACCGTAGCGTTCTTCGCCTTGTTCGCGCGTGAGGACCCGGTTTGCTGGGCAAGGAACCCACTACGGGCGAGTCGTTCCGCCTGAACCCCGACAGGTTCGTTCATGGCGCGTCGATCTCGATGGACAGCCGCGACCTTCCGCCAGGCGCGACCGAGTCCGGATGCTCGAGCGACTCGATCTCGACCGGTGAAGCCATCGCAGGGATCGCCGTCGTGGCCGCGATGCTCGGGGCGGTGTGGATGCTTTCGAAAGAATCGCTCCCGGGAACACACGTTCGGTCGGGAACATCGGGCGGAAGTCTCCCGGAGGCTCCGTCCCGAAGCTGAGACGGGAGAGAGACGGGATTCTCGCGGGAACGGATCGGTATCAATGCTCCGGCCGAAGGGCGAAAAGGCCGTCTGACCTGGGCTTCCTCTTGGAGCGGACGACGGGATTCGAACCCGCGACCCCCACCTTGGCAAAGTTCCTGGACCTGTTCACTAGCGTCCTTGAGCGTTCGTCTTCGCTGGTCAGCGAGGCCCGAGGGTGGGGGCGACCAGACGCGAACGATCGCGAACCGGCGCGGATCGACCAACATAGGGCGGGAAATAGGGCGGGATCGACTTAGGCGGAGTACGTGCGCTTCCGCATCCTTCAGCACCTTGTTCTTAGCCCTTGACGCGGCCTGTCTCGTACGCCCACATGGCGATCTCGACGCGGTTGCGGGCGTTGAGCTTGCGCATGAGGCTGGCGAGGTGAGTCTTGACGGTGCTGATGCTGATGTGCAGGCCCTCGGCGATCTCGTGGTTGGTCCAGCCCTGAGCCGCTGGGATGAGGATCTCTTCCTCCCGGCTGGTGAGCGGCTCGATGGGCTGGGCGGGTGGCTGGCCGAGTCTGGCGCCAGCGAAAGCCGAGAGCAGCCGTGCGGTGATCCTCGGGGCGATGAGGGCGTCGCCCTCGGCGGCGGCGTGGATCGCCTGAGCGAGTAGGTCGGGGCCGGCATCTTTGAGCAGGAAGCCACGAGCGCCAGCCTTCAAGGCTCCATGCACGTACTCGTCGAGATCGAAGGTAGTGATCACGATGACGGCCAGCGGGTCGTCGACCTCAGGACCCGCGAGTTGGCGGGTGGCCTCGATGCCATCCATCTCGGGCATGCGTATGTCGAACAGGCACACGTCAGGGCGGAGCTCGCGCGCGAGCGCCACTGCTTCGCGGCCGTCGGCCGCCTCCCCGACGACCTCGATATCCGGCTGAGCCTTGAGGATCATGGCCAGCCCGGCACGCACGATGTCCTGGTCGTCGGCGACCAGCACGCGGATCGTCATGCCTGGGCACCGCGTGTGGGGAACACGGCGTCGACCGTCCAGCCCGTGCCGCGGCCGGGGCCGGCACGAAGGGTGCCTCCGAGCAACGTCGCCTGTTCAGCCATGCCGATGAGGCCATAACCCGACGACGTTCGAGCTGTCGTGGCGGCATCGCCGTCGTCGCGGACGATCAGGCGCACCTGCTCGCCCTCGTCGATGACATCGACGGTGATCCGGGTCGCGTGGCGAGCGTGGCGCACCGCGTTGGTGACCGACTCCCGGGCGATGCGGTAAAGGGCAACTCCCACAGCGGGGCTGAGTTCATCGAAGTCGCCGGAAACCTGCACATCGATCCTCGGCCCTCCGTCGACCTGGCGCGCCAGGCGTCCGATGTCGGCCACAACCGGTTGCGGAGTGAACTCTGCCTCCGCCCCGTCGCGCAAGACGCCCACCATGACGCGCATCTCCTCCAACGCTCGCGACCCCGCCTCCTCGATGGCCTCGAGCGCCTCCACGGCACGCTCGGGTTCGGAGGCCGCCAGGGTGCGCCCCGCCTGCGCCTGGATGGCGATACCCGACAGGTGATGGCCAACCGTATCGTGGAGCTCGCGTGCCAGCTGGTTGCGTAGGCGAAGCTTCGCCTGCTCGATGTCCCGGATGCGGACCCTGGCGTGGAAGCGTACTGACGCTCCCAGCGCGGCGGAGAACAGGAAGAACCCGTACGCGAGCAACACGTCGCCGACGTCGGTCGGGTCCGCGACATGAGTGACGATCAACCAGACCAGGATGAGCCCGAGCCCGATCGCGGCGTCGCGGCCAGCCCCCCAACGGAACAGTGAGTACGGCAGCACGAGGGCGCCCGAGACGCTCCACAGCAGTGCGTTCTCCTTGGACGCGAGGATCCTGGCGATGTCGACCGTCGTGAGCACGCCGAACGCGACCACGACCGCGACGAGGGGATGGGTGCGTCGCCACAGCAGCGCGAGCACGACTACGACGCTGACGAGGAGGACCAGCGGGCGCCACGCCAGCTCCTCGCGGAGCAGGGCTTCCAGCACCGACCATGTCAGGAGCACCCCGGCGAGCACCCAGTCCCGCCACACGCGCGCCGGCGGCCGCTCGGGGCGGGGTTCGGTCCATAGCAGCCGCAGGACGTTTCCCACCATGACTACAGCTTAGAGAGGACCAGCCCGCCGTGGATCAGCCGAAAGCATGAGATCCCGGTAGTCCCCCGGTACAGGACGAGTCGGGCCTGTAGGCCGATGTGCCCGCCGAGGCGGGCCGTCATCATGAACGTCAACGCCGATCGATGAGGGAGGAATCACAGATGGCTGCCAAAACGAAGCTGGAGGACCGGCAGATCCCGGTTCAGGCGAAGCTCGCAGCAGCATGGACCAGTTTCATGTTCCTGTACATCTACGTCGACTACTTCGCGCTGTACAAGCCCGGCGTCATCGACGACATCCTGGCCGGCATCGTCTGGGAGTTCGACATCAGCCAGACGTTGTTGACCGCCTTCCTCACGAGCGTGGCGATCCCGATCCTGATGGTGATGCTTTCCATGACGCTGCCCGCCCGTGCGAACCGCACCATCAACCTCGTCGTGGCATCGCTGTACGTCCCCTACTCGATGTTCAACGCGGTGGGCGAGTCCTGGACGTACTTCTACGGCCTGGGTGTCGCACTGGAAGTGATCGTGCTCGCCGTCATCCTGCGCTTCGCCTGGACCTGGCCGAAGGCGACGCCACCAACGCCCACGACCGAACGAGAGCCGCACCTCACGGGTCGCGCTGCCGGGTGACCCTCTTGAGTCGAGCGGACGCGATGGCTGCTCAGCAGCCCCGGGGCGGGCCAGCGAATACATCCTCACTGGCCCGCCTCGGAGCAGTCGCGGCCTTTGGGGGGGCGGTCGCCCTGTTCGTGTCCACGCTGCTGCATCCCGCTGACACGGATCCGAACCTCCCCCGCGCCGCCTTCGCCGAGTACGCGGCAGACTCGCTGTGGGTCTGGAGCCATCTCGGTCAGTTCGTCGGAGTGGCCGTCCTGGGGGTCGCTCTGGTGATGCTGGCGGACACGCTTTCATCGGGGCGAGCGCGGCCCTGGGCCCGCATCGGACTGTTCGGCACGGCGGCCAGCGTGGCGGTGGCCGCGGCGCTGCAGGCAGTGGACGGCGTGGCTCTCAAGGTCATGGTGGACCGCTGGGCGGCGGCCACCGGGGAGGGTCGGGCGCTGGCCTTCGAGGCTGCGCTGGCTGTGCGCCAGATCGAGATCGGTCTCGCCAGCCTCTTCAGTCTCCTCATTGGCCTCACCGTGATGGTCTTCGCGTTGGCGATCATCCGGAGCGCCCGGTATCCCTCCTGGCTGGGACCTATGGGCCTGCTCGGTGGTCTGGGGCTCATCGCGACGGGAGGGGCGCAGGGCCACCGGCTTCTCCGGTCTGTCCATGACCCTGAGCATGGTGGCGGGCGGAGTGCTCCTCGTCTGGGTCGTCTTGGCCGGCGTGTTCATGTGGCGGCTGGCACGGCAGGCTGGCGCTTGACCAGCGACTGTCGCAGGAACATCGCTCGGGCACGCGCCGCGCTGGGACTTGTGCTTAACCGGGATATGAGACGGGAGGGAGCCGGAATTCGACGGGAGGAGCCGGAATCGGACCGACCAGGGCGAAAGAAAGACGGCCCCGACCTGCGTTTTCTCTGGAGCGCGGTGTATTCGCTTGCCTTCTGGCTCTTGATCAAGGGTGGAAAGGTCGAACAGTGGGAGAAAGGTGCTCTTGAATCTGCCTAAGGTACCCTTGGTCGACCAGACAGCCCCTTCCACCAAACCGGCGGCGAGTCGGAGGATGCGATGAGGGCGATCCTCTACAGCGCGTACGGCTCCCCCAATGTCGTTCAACTGGAAGAGGTCGAGGACCCGATCCCGAAAGAAAACGAGGTCCTAATACGGGTCCGTGCGACGACGGTATCGACGGCGGAGATGGCCGGTCGGAAGGGCGATCCGTTCATCGCACGACTCTTTACCGGTCTCCGAAGACCAAAGAAGATCCCGGGGAGTGAGCTTGCCGGGAACGTGAAGCCACCGGCAAGGAGGTACAGCGATTCACCGAAGGTGACCAGGTCGTCGCCGCGACCGGTGCCAGCCTTGGTGCTCACGCCGAGTACATCTGTGTCGCTGAAGACGGGGCCCTGGCAAGGAAACCGGCCGATGCGACCTATGAGGAAGCCGTCGTCGTCTGTGAAGGAGGGTTGACGGCACTCCCGTTCCTTCGAGACAAGGGAAGGATCCAGGGCGGGCAGAGCGTCCTGATCAATGGCGCATCCGGAGCGGTCGGCACGGCTGCCGTGCAGCTCGCCAAGCACTTCGGTGCGGAGGTCGCCGGGGTCTGCAGCACGAAGCATCTCGACCTGGTGAGGTCCCTTGGAGCCGACGAGGTCATCGACTACACGGCGGTGGACTTCACCCGAACCGGCAAGACGTACGACATCATCTTCGATGCGGTCGGCAAGAGCTCATTCTTGCGATGCAGGCGGTCGCTGAAGAAGGGGGGGGCGGGGGGTGACCCGCCGGCCCCTGGAGACCACACGACCGCTTCGGCTAGAGCGCCTTCGCCAATCGGTTCAGGTGCTCCTTCCACAGACCGCGCATCTCCTCGACCGCCTCGGCGTCCGGGAGACGCTCGTGCTGCACGGCGACCGTCGTCTTGCTCCGGCCCTTCGGGTCGAAGGACACCACCACCCGGGACGACCCGTCGCGGAAGTCGAAGCGGGCGCTCCGGTTCTTGAGGGTGGTCCGCACCCTGAGCATCCCCCGCTCGAGCCACCTGTTCCGCTGGGGAGCCTCGGCGAAGGCCCTGTACAGCTTGCCGACCCCGATCGGGAAGGTCTTCGACACCGAGACCTGGAAGGAGCCCTCCAGGCTCTGGTACTTCGCTCGGATGCCCCGCGATCGCTCGTAGCCGGTCGTGATCGTCTGGGCCCACCACCCTGGCACGACGTGCTCGTCCATCAGGTACCTGGCGATCTGTCCGTGCTTCCGCTCCCTCGCGCCCCAGGCATCCAGGATGCGGAGCCACTCACGCCAGCCCTTCCCGGTGTTCTTCCGGACGTTGGCCTCGGTCTGGCCGAGGTCCTCGGCGAGGAGCTCCTCCCTGGGCTTGACGACGTGGCGGCGAGCGGCCGAGTAGCGTTCCCCGGTCTTGGCCATGCGAGCGCGAGTGGCCCGCTTCTGCGCCTTGTCCCTGGTCATCTGTCCCCTCCTTCAGGCCGCGCGACCACAGGACTCACGCTCCCGGGGTCGGCGACCCACGGGTCCAGCTGACCATCTCCCGAGGCTGAGCCCCTTTGCCCCATCGAGCCGGTGGCGTGAGCACCGGGCCTGGGGTTCGGCGCGGGAATCGCCGATCGCGGAGTATAGACTGAGCGCCGCGTCAGCGGGCGTCGGCATCCACCCGAACGGCCTCGTAGATCCTCACCGGGCGGGCGATCCCCTTCAGCTCGACCGGTCCCCGATCGATCAGCCGGAACCCCTCCGGGGTCAGCTCCCGGTAGGCGTCTTCTCCGACGAAGACCTGGCCAGCCTCCGCCTTCGAGCCGATCCGCGCGGCGATGTTGACGGCTCGGCCGAAGTAGTCGCCCTCCTCGTAGATCATGGGACCGGCGTTCACCCCGACGTGCGCGGGCGGCAGCCCGTTGGGACCGACGCTGTCGACGATCTCGAGGGAGGCCCGGACGGCGTTCCCCGGATCGGCGAAGTGGAAGAACACCCCGTCTCCCAGCATCTTCACGACATTGCCGCCGTGCCGCGCCGCGACCTCGTTCACCAGCCGGGCCAGGGCCAGCGACACACGAGCCGCGGCCTCATCGCCCGCCTCTTCGGTGAGGCTCGTGTAGCCGGACAGGTCGGCGAAGACCGACGCCTCGGCCGCCGTGGCCGGCCGCTGACGGATCCCGGCCTCCTCGAGCGCCGCTTCGACGTGGTCGAACTGATGCTCCAGGAGGAACTGCTCGGAGTGGCGTCGGAACAGCCAGGCCAGCATCTGCTCGCCGGAGTGGCCGAGCCGGAAGCCGACCTCTCGGATCGCCGCCTCGAAGGCTTCGTTGTCGCGGAGTCCCCGGCGTCGGAACGGCTCCTCGATGGTGTTATGGAAGTAGTGGTGCTGGAACTGCGCCACTCGCCGGGCGCTCTCGCCCCAGATCCGGACCCCTCGGAGGACGTCGCCCTCCCCCACCCCGGCTCCGAAGAGCACGGGAACGGCCCGGAGCACCTGGAGATCCTCCTCGCGGACGTGGTCGTCCTTGTCGGGCCGGGGCAAGCCGAACGCCACGTACAAGGCCTGGAGCGTGTCGATCGGGACTTCGATCTCCTCGCTGAGCTGGGTGAAGGTCGTTCGGGAGCGAGGATGACGGCGCCCGGCGCTCTCGAGGTACCCGAGGCTCAGATGCTCGGTCGAGACCGCGGCCCCGAGCGCCGCGACATCCAGACCCCTGGCTTCCAGCTCGAGGACGACGCGAGCTCGCATGACGTCCCGTCGAGGGAAGGTTCCATCATCCGGCTCGAGGATCCCCTTGGCGGCCAGCTCTCGAACGCGATCGACGCTCGTCCCCGCTCGTTCCGCGAGCTCCTCCTCGCTCACCCGGTCGGGCTCCTCGCCGGACAGTCCCCACGCCGGGTACGCGGCCGGGTCGGCCACGAACGCGTCCCGACAGGCCTGGGAACAGAAGTAGTAGGTCTTCCCCTCGTATCCGGCCGTCGCGGCGGCATCGTCGGAGTCGATCCGCATGCCGCACACGGGATCGGTGACCATCGCCATGAAATCCTCCTTCTCAGGGAGTCACGCGAAGTTGGACCGTCGGGGTCTTCCCGTCACGCTTTCAGACCGATCCTTCCGGTTTCGGTCTCCTCGCGAGTCTAGGCGAAGATGCACCGATCGGCCCGCCGGCTCACCGGTCGCCAGGAACGACGGCGACGGCGCTGAGGGCATCGACCAGGGCATCGACGTCGTTCGCGTCGTTGTACAGATGGAAGGAGATCCGGAGGCTGCTTCCCCGGCCGCTACAGATGATCCGGTGCTCTTCGGAGAGGACGCGTTGCACGTGCCGGATGTCGGCCGCGGGGTGCTGGAGGGCCACGATGTGATTGCTCGATGCGGGATCGGAGAGCGGGCGGAACGGTGACCACCCGAGCGGTTCGACGCCATCGATCAGTCGGCTTGCCAGGCCTCGAGCGTGAGCGGCGATCCTCTCGATCCCGCAGTCCCGAAGCAGCCTGATCGAGGTGAGGAGCCCGACGGCGGAAGCGTACGAGATCGTCGACAGCTCGAACCGCCGAGCGTCCGGGGCCAGTCGCAGGATCGTCGGGTCGAACGAGAAGGGCTCGTCGCTTCCCTTCCACCCGACCAGGCGTGGGGTCGCCGCGGCGAGGTCCGGGGCGAGCGCGAGGAGCGCCACGCCGCCGTGTGAGGACAGCCACTTGTAGCCGCTGCACACGAGGGCGTCCGCGGACCACTGCCGCACGCTGACCGGGCCGGCACCGGCCAACTGCGTGGCGTCGACGATGACCCGGGCGCCCACGTCTCTGGCTCGTTCCGTCACCGCGGGCACGTCGACGACGGTACCCGTGGCGTACTGCACGGCGCTCACGCACACCGCCTTGGTTGAAGCGTCGATCGCCCGGATCAGCTCGTCGGTGAGATCGTGGTTGGGCGTGTCGTCGACCCAGACGATCCTCGTGCCGCGGCGTTCCCGTTCCGCGAGCCACGGATACGTCACGCTCGGGAAATCTGACGAGACCAAGACGACGGACCCATCGATCGATCCCAGAGCTGCGGTGACCTGACCGAGGCCCTCGCTGGCCCCTCCGGTAATCGCGGTCCACGTCCCCGGCGCGTCGAGGAGCCCGGCTGCAGCGGCCTGCAGGTCATCGAGGACATGCGCTTCCTCCTCGTCGGAGAGGCGAAGGTTGCCGTGCTGTGCCACATCGCGCAGGAACGTGATCATGGCGTCGAGAGCCTGCGTGGGGACCAGTCCCAGCGCTGCCTGGTTGAGGTAGGCGGCGCAGCCCTTTTAGTCGCCGGCCGCTTAACCGAGCTCATCGGGCTCGAACAGCTGGCGGATCTCGATCTCCACCTCGGCGTCGGGCTCACCGCCGGCCTCAAACGGGACCCGCTTGGCCCACTCGATGGCCTCATCCATCGACTTCACCTGGAGGATCCAGTAGCCCGCGACGATCACCTTGGGGTCGCCGAAGGGACCCTCGATCACGGTGCGCTTGCCGCCAGAGTACATGACCCGGACGCCCTCGGCGCTCCAACGGAGCGCGGCGAGGTCCAGTAGCACGCCGGCCTTCGACAGCTCCTCGTTGTACTTGCCCATCTCTGCCAGAAGCTCCTCGCCCGGCACGTGACCCAGCTCCCGGTCTCCCTTGATCATCATCATCACCCGCACGTCGTGCCTCCTTCCTTGTATCTGCCCCGGCGCTCTCGACCCGGGCCTGAACCCCGACCCTACAAGCGCTTCGAGGGCCGCGTGATCAGCTGGTGACGGTGATGACGACGTTCCCCCGCTTGTGGCCTTTCTCGACGTAACGGTGAGCCTCAGGGACCTGCTCGAGCGGATAGCGCCTGTCGATCACCGCTTGACCTCACCGGCCGGCCGACGTCGGACAAGCTGCCTTCCGTCACGACCCTCCCTGATATCACGCCATGTGACCACCAACCGTAAGGTCGATATTCATCGCGGCATTTCAGACTGCGGCCGCAGGCGCCGGCCGTCCGGCTCGCCAGGCCGCCACCACCACGGCTCCGAGGCCGACCACCACAGCCACCAGCCCGACGATCCCGGCCAGGATGGGGACGAGGGCCAGCACCCGGATGATCGCCAGCCCGGCCAGGAACGCCACCACCCTGCGGCCCGGGCCCCTGATCACGAGGCGCCCCACCAGCCACGCCCCCGCCACGTACCCCACCGTGTAGATCAGACCAAGAGCGAGGAGCAGCCCGATGCCGAAGGGGATCCCCACGAGGGTGACCAGAGCCAACACGGCCACGATCGGCAGGCCCACCAGGAAGATCAGCCCCCATCCGACAGTCGGACCGGTGGCCCGGCGCCATGTCTCGGCCACCGCGTCCGCTCCCCTGGGAGTTAGCAGGAGCAGTAGGAGGCCCAGGATGAGGAGCGACACCGACACAGCGAGCCAGGACAGGAGTCGGCCCACGAAGGGGAACGGTTCCCGGAACAGATCCGCCGCCTGCCTGGTTTCCCCACGAACCGTCCCTCCCTCCTCGACCACCGGCTCGGATCGGGTGACCAGATCTCCTCCGATCACGGCACCGGATCGCACGGTCACGGTCCCGTTGAAGGACACCACGTCCTCCTCCACCGTGCCGGAGATCTCAACCGGCCCGTTGAACGAGACGACCGTCTCCCGCACGGTCCCATCGATAGTGGCCGGGCCATCGAAGATGACCAACGTGTCGACGGAGTCGCCCTCAGCGACCTCAGCCCGCCCGGTGAGAACGACCAGGTCGTCCCGCCCTTCCTCCTGGGCCGAGGCCGGTCCGGCCCCTGCGAGAACGACCACGACGGGGACCAACATCAGGATCCACAGGTGGTGGCGACGTTTCACGGTTCCCTCCTCGTCTCGATTCGTGGAGCCCCACCGATAAGCGGGGGCACCAAGCCAACAAACGCGATGGCCCAGAGGGGCCTCGCAGCGCGAACGATTACAAAGCCACGCTTCGAGTGACTGCGCAAGTCGTCATCTCCCTCCCTCCCTTCCGTCGAATCTAAACGGCGCGCTCACGCGGACTCCTCGCACGAACCGGCAGTCTTCCCGACAGACTTCCGTCTCACCACGAGCATAGTCTCGAGAGTCCTCACGGCACGCTCACAACAACCTTCCCCCTGGCCCGGCCTTGTTCGAGGTAGGCGATCGCTGCGGGTATTTCGGCGAAGGGATACCGTCGGTCGATCTGCGGGCGTACTTTG
>Ga0299907_10000148_pt1 | contig 28673 bp, 30 predicted proteins | sample RVTome_16_FD_198680 | JGI IMG/M metagenome (GOLD analysis project Ga0299907, IMG submission 198680) | Soil microbial communities from uranium-contaminated site in the Upper Colorado River Basin, Wyoming, United States - RVT152D67 (version 2) ...
GTCGGTCGAGGGCCAAGGCGCGTTCCTCCCGTGAAGCGTTCGCTGACGGGCGCCAGCGTACCGCCTCCGACCTCGGGCCGGGGCCTCACCACCGGCTAGACGCCGGCGGTGTCGGCGCGGGCCTCCGCCAGGTCCCGGCGCAGGTCGCGGATCTCGTCGCGCAGCTTGGCCGCGTACTCGAAGCGCAGCTCGTCGGCGGCGGCCAGCATCTCCTCCTCGAGCTCGACGATCAGCCGCTCGATCTCCTCCGGGGACATGGCGCTCTCGCGCTCGCGGCGGCGGCGCCGGCCCCGCGGCACCTTGGTCTCGCTCTGCATGAACTCGGCGATGTCGGAGATGCCCTTGACGATCGTCTCGGGCGTGATGTCGTGCTCGAGGTTGTACCGGCGCTGGATCTCCCGCCGGCGGTCGGTCTCGGAGATCGCGGCCCGCATGGCGGCGGTCTCCTTGTCGGCGTACATCAGGACCTTGCCCTCGACGTTGCGCGCCGCCCGGCCGATGGTCTGCACCAGCGAGGTCTCCCCGCGCAGGAAGCCCTCCTTGTCGGCGTCGAGGATCGCCACCAGGGAGACCTCGGGCAGGTCGAGCCCCTCGCGCAGGAGGTTGACGCCGACCAGGACGTCGAACTCGCCCAGCCGCAGCTGGCGGATGATCTGGATGCGCTCCAGCGTGTCGACCTCGGAGTGCAGGTAGCGAACGCGGAAGCCGGCCTCCAGCAGGTAGTCCGTCAGGTCCTCGGACATCTTCTTGGTGAGGGTGGTGACCAGCGTGCGCTCGTCGCGCTCCACGCGCCCGCGGATCTCGTTCATCAGGTCGTCGATCTGGTTGCGGGTCTCGCGCACCTCGACGGCCGGGTCGACGATCCCCGTCGGCCGCACGATCTGCTCGACGATCCGGCCCGAGCGCCCGCGCTCGAACTCCCCGGGCGTGGCCGAGACGAAGCAGATCTGCGGCGTGATCGACATGAACTCGTCGAAGGTCTGCGGGCGGTTGTCCAGCGCGCTGGGCAGGCGGAAGCCGTAGTCGACCAGCGTCTGCTTGCGCGAGCGGTCGCCCTCGAACATGCCGCCGATCTGCGGCACGGTCTGGTGGGACTCGTCGATGAAGCACAGGAAGTCCTCGGGGAAGTAGTCGATCAGGCAGTAGGGCCGGTCGCCGGGGCGGCGGCCGTCGAGGATGCGCGAGTAGTTCTCGATCCCCGAGCAGAACCCGACCTCGCGCAGCATCTCCATGTCGTACTGGGTGCGCTGGCGCAGGCGGTGGGACTCCAGCAGCTTGCCCTCGGCCTCCAGCTCGGCGCAGCGGGCGTTGAGCTCGCGGCCGATCTCGGAGACCGCGCGCTCCATCGTCCCCTCCTTGACGTTGTAGTGCGTGGCCGGCCAGATCGCGACGTGCTCGAGGTCGTCGACGATCAGCTCGCCGGTGAGGGGGTCGAAGTGCTGGAGGCGCTCGACCTCGTCGCCGAACATGGTCGCGCGGAAGGCGGTCTCCGCGTAGGCCGGGAACACCTCGAGCGTCTCGCCGCGCACGCGGAAGGTGCCCCGCCCCAGGGCGGTGTCGTTGCGGTTGTACTGCATCCGCACGAGCTTGCGCAGGAGCTCGTCGCGGTCGAGGAAGTCGCCCTTGCGGACGATCTGCATGTTCTCGTCGTAGGTCTCGGGCGAGCCGATGCCGAAGATGCACGACACGCTGGCCACGATGAGGACGTCGCGGCGCGCGAACAGCGCCGCGGTGGCCGCGTGGCGCAGGCGGTCGATCTCCTCGTTGATCGAGGAGTCCTTCTCGATGTAGAGGTCCTTGGAGGGGACGTAGGCCTCGGGCTGGTAGTAGTCGTAGTAGCTGACGAAGTACTCGACGGCGTTGCGCGGGAAGTAGGTGCGGAACTCGTTGCACAGCTGCGCGGCCAGCGTCTTGTTGTGCGCGATCACCAGCGCGGGCTTCTGGACCTCCTGGACGATCCCGGCCATGGTCATCGTCTTGCCGGTCCCGGTGGCGCCCAGCAGCGTCGTGAACCGGTCGCCGGCCTCGACCCCCTCGGCGAGCGCGGAGATGGCCGCCGGCTGGTCGGCGGTGGGGACGAAGGCGGCGTCGAGCTCGAAGCTGGGCATGTCGCCCAACGGTAGCGGCTAGGCTGGGCGAACCGACGGTCCAACAGGGGGTGGTTCGATGGTGGCGCGCACGGGCACGCTGCAGGTCAATCCGGAGCGCATCGACGACGTGGTCAGGGAGCTGCGCGACGAGCGCATCCCGCGCTACCGCGAGCAGAGCGGCTACAAGGGCTTCACCGTCCTCGCCGACCGCGGCAGCGGCGAGGTGATCGGGATCAGCTTCTGGGAGACCGAGGCGGACCTGGAGGCCAGCGAGCAGCTGGCCGCGGAGGCGCGCCAGGGCGCGGCTCAGACCGGCGAGGCCAGGGCCGAGCCGGCGCGCGACGCCTTCGAGGTCGTGCTCGACGACCAGGTGTAGATCAGCGCCCCCTGCCAGGGGAGCAGGCTCAGCCAGCGGGCCCCCGGCGCCTCGCGACGCACGAGCGCCAGGAACCCGGCGCGGCTCCACGCCCACCGGTGGCCGGGCGTGGACCCCAGCCGCCGCGCGTGCCGCCCGCGGGCCAGGTTGCCCAGGCGGAACAGCGGCTCGTGCGGGACCGTCACCAGCACGCGCCCGCGCGACACGCGCAGCAGCTCGCGCAGCGCGCGGCGCGGGTCGTCCAGGTGCTCGAGGACCTCGGTGCACACCACGAGGTCGAAGGCGCCGTCCCCGAAGGCCGGGGCGCACGCGTCGCCGACCGCGAAGCGCGCGTCCGGCACCCGCCCCCGCGCCGCGGCGATCGCCTCCGCGCGCAGGTCGATCCCCGTCAGCTCGGCGCCGGGAAGGGCGGCGCGAAGGCGCTCGGCGACGACGCCCTCGCCGCAGCCCGCGTCGAGGACGGCCGCCGGGTCGCCCTCCCGCGCGAGCGCCGCGACACGGCGCAGGAAGCGCTCGACCAGCGCCCCCTCCACCCCGGTCCGCTCGTACTTGGGGGTCAGAGCCCCAGCTCGGAGCGGTACTCGCGGCGGTAGTCGCGCTCGGCCTCGAGGACGCGCTGGACGTAGTGGCGGGTCTCGGGGAAGGGGATGTCCTCGATGCGGAACTCCCGCCCCTCGTGGCGCGACTCCTGGACCCAGCGCGCCACGTTGGTCTCCCCCGCGTTGTAGGCGGCCACGGCCAGCACCACGTTGCCCTCGTGCTGGCGCAGCAGGTAGCGCAGGTACCAGGTGCCGTACTGGATGTTGATCTGCGGCGAGCCCAGGTCGGCGACCTCGAAGCGCGTGCCGCCCGAGCGCCGGGCGATGAACTTGGCGGTCTCGGGCTGGATCTGCATGAGCCCCTTGGCGCCGGTGGCCGACGTGCGGTCGCGGAACTTCGACTCGGCGTAGATGACCGCGGCCACGAGCGCGGGGTCGAGGCCCTTCTCCTGCGCCTGCTGGCGGATGATGTCCTCGTGGCGCAGGGGCAGGGTGACCTCGCGCACGGCGCGCTCGACCATCGGAGCCACGACGGCGACGGCCGCCACCGCGAGGGCGGCCCCCACCCCCGCGAGCACGACGGGGCGGATCCTGCGGCGGGACCGAACCCTCATCGGCTCAGCTTGCCGAGAATCGCGGACAGCTTGCGCTCCAGCTCTTCGATCGATCCGTCGTTCACCACCGCGTACGTCGCGCGCCGCGCCTTCTCCTCCTGAGAGAGCTGGCGCGCGGATCGCTCGTCGACCGCGGCGTGGCCCCGATCGCCCGCGCGCTGCGAGCGCACCGCCTCGTCCGCGACCACCGCGATGGTAGCGTCGAACGCGCCCTCCATCCCGGCCTCGAACAGGAGCGGGACCTCGATCACCGCCGCCGGCGGCGCCGGGGAGCGGGCGGCGACCTCCTCGCGCCAGGCGGCGATCCGCGCCCCCACCCGCGGCCACAGCTCGCCCTCCAGCCACGCCCGGTCCTGCGGCGAGGCGAAGGCGGCGCGGGCCACGGCGTCGCGGTCGACGTCGCCGCCGGGCGCGACCTCCTCGCCCCAGCGCGCGACCACGGCGTCGCGCACGCCGGGCTCGCGGTAGAGCTCGTGGACGACGGCGTCCGTGGACAGCGTCGCGGCGCCCAGCCGCTCGAGCGCGGCGAGCGCCTCGGACTTACCGGCGCCGATCCCGCCGGTCAGCCCGATGAAGGGGGTCAGCCCGCGCGCTCCTCGGCCGGCTCGGCGCCGGCCGCCGGCTCGGCGTCGGCCGCGGGCTCGGCGTCCGGGGCGGGCTCGGCCTCGTCCGGGAGGCCCTCGGTCGCCGGGGCGTCCGGCGCCGGCTCGTCCTGCCCCGGCTCGTCCTGCCCCGGCTCGTCCTGCGCCGGCTCGTCCTGCGCCGGGGCGTCCTGCGCCGGGGCGTCCCCGGGGGGCGCGACCGGGGCCTCCGGCTCGGCCGCGGGCGCCTCGGCCTGCGGCTGGTCGGCGAAGACCTCCTCGGAGAGCCCCAGCTCGGGCACGTCGTCGAGGTCGGCGCCGCCGTCCTGCGCGGGCGCCTCGCCCTCGGCCGGCGGGATGACCGCGGCGGGGCGGCCGCCGACCGGCAGCACCTGGCCCTCGACGCGCTTGGTCGAGAGGGAGAGGCGGCGGCGCTCGTCGTCGATCTCGAGCACGACGATGCGCACCACGTCGCCCGGCTCGATGAGCTCGCGCGGGTTCTCGACGTGGTGGGTGGCCAGCTCGGAGATGTGCACGAGGCCCTCGACGCCGTCGAGGATCTCCACGAAGGCGCCGAAGGTGACGACCTTGGTGACCTTGCCCTCCAGCTCGTCGCCCTGGTTGTAGGTGTCGACCACGCGCTGCCAGGGGTCCTCCTGGGTCTGCTTGAGGCCCAGGGAGATGCGCTGGCGGTCGCGGTCGATGTCCAGGACCTTGACCGAGACCGTGTCGCCGATGTTGAGGATCTCGCTGGGGTGGTTGACGTGCGACCACGACAGCTCGGAGATGTGGATCAGGCCGTCGATGCCGTCGAGGTCGACGAAGGCGCCGAAGTCCACGATGTTGGAGATCTGGCCCTCCACGACCATCCCCGGCTGGAGGCGGTCGAGGATCTGCTGGCGGACCTCCTTGCGCTCCTCCTCCAGCACGGCGCGGCGCGAGAGCACGACGTTGTTGCGCGAGCGGTTGAGCTCGATGACCTTGCACTCGATCTCCGTGCCCAGGTACTCGTCGAGGTGCGGGACCCGGCGGATGTCGACCAGCGAGGCGGGCAGGAAGCCGCGCACCCCGAGGTCGATGATCAGGCCGCCCTTGACCACCTCGATGACCGTCCCCTTGACCGGCTCGCCGGACTCGGCCGCCGCCTCGATGCGCCGCCACGCCTTCTCGAAGCGGGCGCGCTTCTTGGAGAGGATGAGGCGGCCGTCCTGGTCCTCCTTGGTGAGGACCAGCGCGTCGACCTCCTCGCCCATCTCCACCTCGTCGGAGGGGTCGACCGACTTGCGGATCGACAGCTCGTTGGAGGGGATGACGCCCTCGGACTTGTAGCCGATGTCGACGAGGACCTCGTCGCTGTCGATGCGCACGACCTTGCCGCTGACCACGTCGCCCTCGCTGAAGGGCGAGAGCGTGGCGTCGTAGTTGGGGACGATCTGCCCGTCGATCTCGAGCAGGAGGCCGTCGGAACCGTCGACGACCTTCGCGCCGGGCGGCGCGGCTGTGGTGGCATCGGCCATGAATGGGGCAGGTTAGCGAAGCAACCGTCCTATGATCCGCCTCCATGCCGCGGCGCGAGACCAAACGGGGGGCCGATCGCACGCCCCTGTCCGGCGACTACGACGTGCTCGTGTGCGGGGCGAGCTTCGCGGGTCTGGCGGTGGCCCGCGAGCTGGCCGGATCCGGCGCGCGCACGCTGATCGTCGACCGCTACGAGATCGGCGAGCGCCAGACCTCGGCGTGCGGGATCCCCACCGCCTGGCTGCACGCCATGGGGCTGGAGGAGTCGCTCCAGCAGACGTTCGGCGACCTGGTGGTGCACACGCCGCACGGCAGCGTGCGCTGGAGGCTGCCGTGGACCTTCTCCACCTTCGACTACCGCACGCTGTGCGCGCTGCTGCGCGCGCAGAGCGCCGGGCACGCCGAGTTCCAGACCGCGAAGGTCGAGGGCCGCATCCCCGGCGGCGTGCGGACCGACCGCGGCGACCTGCGCGCGCCGCTGGTGGTGGACGCCCTGGGCTGGCGCCGGGTGCTGGGCGCCGGCGAGAACGTGCAGCCCCCGGAGGCGTACCTGTCCCGCGGGCTGGAGGTGCACCCCCACGGGGGCGGCGAGGACATGGAGCTGTGGATCGACCGCCGCTACGTGCGCGCCGGCTACGCCTGGAGCTTCCCCGCCGGCGGCGAGCTGCGCGTGGGCGTCGGCTCCTTCGACCCGCGCCCCCCGGTCAAGGCCGAGACGGTGCAGCTGGCCGGCGACCTGGGCGTGGCGGCCGTGCGCTACCAGGGCAACTGGATCCCCCACCGCATCCGCCCCGCCACCGAGGCCGGCGTGTTCTTCGCCGGCGACAGCGCCGGCCACTGCCTGCCGGTGACCGCCGAGGGCATCCGGACCGCGCTGTACTTCGGCATCGCGTGCGGGCGCGAGCTGCGCGCCGTGGTCGAGGGCCGGCGGCCCCTGGAGGCGGCGCTGCGCCGCTACCACGAGTTCAGCCACGCCCACCGCTGGAAGTTCGAGGCGATGAGGCGCGTCCAGGACCTGGTCCCCCGGATCCCGCCGCGCGCGCTGACGCGCGTGCTCGGAGGCTTCGAGCGCCGGCGGGTCACCGACTGGTTCTTCGGCCACTACCTGGACATCGCGCCGCCCGGGTTCGCCGGCCCGGCGCCGGTCGCGGCGCGCCCCGTGGCCGTGGCGGCTTGAGCCCGTCCGAGAGGGCGTCCTGGGACTTCGAGGAGGGCGCCGAGATCGCGCCCGGCCGGACCGTCCTGCGCCCGCTGGGCGGCGGCAGCCGCTACGAGGTCCACCTGGTCTGGGACGACCGCTGGTTCGCGGTGATGGTGGCCAAGCTCCTGCGGCCCGACCAGGCGAGCGACGAGCGCGCGCTGCGCGACCTGCGGGCCGAGGCGGAGCTCCTCGGGCGCCTCGCCCACCCGGTCCTGCTGCGCGGCTTCGACGCCGTGCTGGACGGCCCTCGTCCCCACGTGCTGGTCGAGCACCTGGAGGGGCCGACGCTGCGCCGCCTGATCCGCCGCGGCGGCCCGCTGCCGCTGCCGCAGCTGCTCCCGCTGGCCCTGCACGTCGCCGCGGCGCTGCACTACCTCTCGGCGGAGGGCGTCGTCCACCTCGACGTCAAGCCGGACAACATCGTGATGGGGATCCCCCCGCGCCTCATCGACCTCTCGGTCGCGCGGTCGTCGGCGCGCGCGCGAGAGCTACGGCGGCCGGTCGGCACCGACGCCTACATGGCGCCCGAGCAGTGCGACCCGTCCGCCCACCCCGGCGAGATCGGCCCCGCCGCCGACGTGTTCGGCCTGGCCGCCACGCTGCACCACGCGGTCGCCGGCTCGGTCCCCTTCCCGCGGCCCGAGGGCGCGCGCGACTCCGACGACGCCGCGGTGCGCTTCCCCCAGCTCGCGGCCGGACCCGACCCCCTCCCGGGCTCCGTTCCCGGCGACCTGCGGGAGCTGCTCGGCGCGGCGCTGAGGCGCGATCCCGGGGACCGGCCCACCGCGGCCGAGCTGGCCATGGGGCTGGAGCCGCTGGTGGGCGCGCTGCCGCGGCGCGCACCGCTGGGCCGGCGCCGGTGAGCGTGACCTCTGCTTGACTGAGCCGTCCCGTCTGTGGTGAGCACGTATCCTGACCGGAGGCTGACTGGATGAGCGACCTGTTTCGACGCGACCTGACCGCGGGAGGGCCCGAGCCCGGCTCCCGCCCGGCCGGCGACCCCGCCGCCATGTACCTGGCCCTGTGCGATCCCGACGGCGGCCTCCCGAGCCGGGTCTCGGCGCGCCGGCGCGCGGGCACCCTGGCCATCGCCTTCCTGCTGGCGCTGGCCGTGCCGCTCATGTGGATGGCCGCGGGCCCCGAGACGCCGCTCGCCTCCACGTCGAAGGTGACCGCGACGGCCAGCGGCGACGACGGAGACGACGACGACGACGACACCGACGACACCGACGACACCGACGACACCGACGACACGACCACCACCGACGCCACCACCGGCGCGGCGAACCGCGGCGAGACCAGCGGGACGACCGGCGGCGACGTCACCGCGAACAGCACCCGCGGGGAGGACGACACCACCGATCGCACGACGGGCCGGGCGCGCGGCGAGACCGCGGGCACGACCCGCGGCGACGACACGCGCAACGGCACCCGCGGCGCGCGCGGCGAGCAGCGCGGCGACACCCGCGGCTTCACGACGCGCGCCGAGACGGCCGGCACCACGCGCGGCGACACCAGCCGCCCGAACACCGCCGGCACCACCAGGAACACCACCACCCGCGGCGCCACGCGCGGGACCACGCGCTAGACGTCCGCGCATCCGAGGGCGGGGCGGTCCCGGGCCGCCCCGCCTCGCGTCGCGGGATCGCGCCTAGCCCGCCCGGACCCGCGCGCCGTGGGTCGCGGGGTCGCGCAGGCGGATCCACAGGCCCTCGGCGACCGCGCACACCTGTCCCTCCGCGGTCATGACGGCGCAGGCGCCGCGACTCTTGCGGCCCTCGCGGCCGCGCAGCCAGGCGATGACCACGTGCTCCTCGCCCGCCCGCACCGGGGCGATCCCCGGGTCGGCGGTCAGGTTGGCCAGCACGTGGGGGCCCGCGCCCTGGTCGATCCCCGCCGCCCCCGTCGGGCAGTCGAGCGCCGCCCACACGAACAGGGGCGTCACCGTGCCCTCGGCGTCGGCGAACTCGGCCTGCGGGACCCAGGTGTCGGCGAAGACGTCCTCGCGCCCCTCCACCGGGCCGAGGATCGTGGCGATCGCCTCGGCGCGATCGCGCTCGGTGCCGCACCCGAAGCAGGTTGGGAACGGGTGGCGGTCGATCCACGGGTTGCGCTCGCGCGCCACCCGCGCCGCCTCGACGCCGACGGGCGCGGGCACGTCGAGCGCGAGCTCGGCCGGCGCGCCGTCGGCGACGACGTCCTCGCCGTCGAGGATCGCCACCGCGCCGTCGCCGTCGCGGCGCATGGTCATCGGGGTGTCCAGCGGCGGCGGCCGGCGCAGCGACACCGAGGCGACGCGCGCGTCGATCAGCTCCGCCACCACGCCGCACGAGTACCCGCCGTGCCCGAGGCCCGGCGGGCCGTTGAAGCGCCGGGGAATGACGACCGCGCCGGCGCTCAGAACCCGCGGCGCTCCCGGTCGGGCCGGCTTACGTGGCCGCCGGAGTACAGCCGCTGCCAGGCGTGCGCCATCCAGGCGACCGCCAGCACGAGCACGACGATCGAGGCCGCGGGCGCGCGATCGGGGTCGACGGCGTCGACCACCAGGAGGAACAGGTAGAGCACGACGACGGCGCCCACGAGCGCCCACGCCAGCGCGACGAGCGTGTCGCGGCGGTGGCGCGCCGCGTCCTCCGCGCGCCGGCCCGCGGCCTCGCGCCGCTCGCCGCTGCGCCGCTCGCCCGTCTGCCTGTTGGGAATCGCCTCGGCCATCGCCCAGAAGGTAGTCAGGAGGCCGGACGCCGCCCATCGTCCATTCGTCGAGCCGCCGCCGCCAGGTCCTCGGGCGTGTCCACGTCGGCGGGGTCGCAGAGGGCGCCGGCCTCGACCTCCTTCACGCGCGCGCGCGCGAGCACCGGGAGCGCCCCCACGTCTCCGCGCAGCTCCCGCAGCCGGGGGAACAGCTCGCGCTTGAGGAGCACGGGGTGGCCCGGCCGGCCGTGATAGACGGCCCGGGCGGCCGGCTCCGGCGCGTCCACGCAGTCCACGACCATGGCGATCACCCGCGGGGTGACGCCGGGCTGGTCGCCCAGGGTGACGATCACGGCCTCGGCCCCCGCCATCTCCGCCAACCCGGCGCGCAGCGACGCCGCCTGCCCCTCCGCCCAGCCCTCGCAGACCACCGGCTCGGCGCCATGGAGGTCCACCTCTCGCCGGACCTCGCCGGCGCGGGCGCCGAGGACCACCACGACGCGCTCGATGGCGGGCACGCCGCACTGGGCCGCCACGGCGTGGTCGAGCAGCGGTCGGCCGCCGAGCGGGGCCAGCTGCGTGGGCCCGCCGAACCGGCGGCTCGCACCGGCCGCGAGCACGATCCCGCCGATCATGTCCCGACGTCGTGTATGCGCCCGCTCGCCGCGGACAGCCGGCCGCCCGCCCGCCCGTGCCGGGTGGCCACGATCTCGGCCATGATCGACAGCGCCGTCTCCTCGGCGGTGACCGCCCCGAGGTCGAGCCCGATGGGCGCCGCGACCCGGTCCAGGGCCTCCTCCGAGACCCCGGCGGCGAGCAGGCGCTCGCGGCGGGCGGCCTGCGCGCGGCGGCTGCCCATGGCTCCGATGTAGCCGGCCTCGGAGTCCAGCGCGGCGATCAGCGCATCGTCGTCGAGCTTGGGGTCGTGAGTGAGGACGACGATCATCGTGGAGCGGTCGATCCCGCCGAGGCGCGCGAAGGCCTCCGAGGGCCAGGCCACGACGATCTCCTCGGCGTCGGGGAAGCGCTCGGGCGTGGCGAACCGGCCCCGCGGGTCGACCACGTAGGGTCGCCAGCCGGCGGCCCGGGCCATGCGGCACAGCGCGCCCGCGAAGTCCACGGCGCCCAGCACGATCAGCCGCGGCGGCGGCGCCACGACGTCGACGAACAGGCCCACGCCGCGCTCCTCGCGCAGCTGCGAGCGCTCGGCCCACATCAGCTCCTCGGCGTGCGCGACGGCGGCGCGGTCGAGCCCCTCGGCGCCGAGCGAGCCCCGCGACCGGCCGTCGGCGTGCACGAGCAGGCGGGAGGCGAGCGCCGGCCCCGGGTCCGGGGCGCGCACGACGGTGACCAGCGCGGCACGACCTCCGAGCCGCGCGACCTGCGCGAACTCGGATTGCAGGCTCACGGCGAGTAGGGCTCCACGAAGACCTCGATCTCACCGCCGCAGGGGAGCCCCATGTCCCATGCCTGGTCGTCGGGGATGCCGAACCGCAGCAGGCGCGGCGGCGCCCCGCCGAGCACCTCCTGCGCGACCTCGACGACCGCCCCCTCCACGCACCCGCCCGAGACCGCACCCGCCACCGCGCCGCGGTCGTTGACCGCCATCTTGGTGCCGGGCGGGCGGGGCGCCGAGCGCCTGACCGAGACGACGGTGGCCAGCGCCACGCGGTCGCCGGAGGCGACCCAGCGCTCGATCTGCTCGAAGACCTCGCTCACGCGCGACGGAAGCTAGTAGAAGGCCTTGGGGATCGTCGTGAGCACCTCGCACCCGTCGGCGGTCACCTCGACGTCCTGCTCGAACTTCACCCCGCCCACCCCGGGGCGCCCGGCCATCGTCTCGATGCCGAAGCACATGCCCTCCGCGATCGGCAGGTCCTCGTCGGGCAGCAGCCATGGCGGGTCCCAGAAGAGGCCGATCTGGTGCCCGTGCGCGGGGAAGCTGCCGGTGAGCGCGGGCGTGGTCGCGATGTCGCCGCCGAGCCCCTCCCCCGCCACCCCGCGGTCGAGCAGCACGCCGCGCACGGCGTGGAAGACGTCCCTGGCCGCGACGCCCGGTCGCATCGCGGCCACGCCGGCGTCGATGGCGGCGACGGCGGCCTCCAGCACCTCGATCTGCTCGTCGCTCGCCGCCTCGCGGCCACCGCAGATCGCCGTCCGCGAGAAGTCGTAGAGGTAGCCCTGCACGGTGCCGTAGGTGTCGACGTGGAAGAAGTCGCCCGCCTCCAGCCGGCGGGTGGTCCAGGAGGGTAGGCGGCCATGGGCGTAGGCGAAGCTGTGGGGGCCGGACGCGCAGGCGGCGTCGTAGACGTTGACGGCCGCGACCTCGGCCACGTGGAGCCCGGCGGCCACGCACTCGGCCTCGGTGCGCCCCGGCTCCAGCGCCGCCTCCATCATCGTGCGGACCACCTCGTTGCCGACGGCGACGGCCTCGCGGACGTACTCGCGCTCGCGGGGGCTCTTGACCATCCGCAGGCGCTCCACGACGTCGTCCGCCGGCACCCACTCGACGCCGGGAGTGCTCGCCATCAGGTGGCGGTAGGGCGACACGTGCATGGCGTTGGCCCCGACCAGGCCGACCCGCGACCGGCGCAGGCCCCGGTCCTCGAGCGCGGTGGCGACCGTCCCCGGGACGTCGAAGTCGACCCGGACGTCGTCGATCACCACCTGGTCGCGGCGCCAGTCGGAGACGTCGACCACGAGCGCGGGCTCGCCGTCGAGCGGCAGGACCACGGCGGCGTGGGCGCGACCGATCCACCAGCGCGGGAAGTCGTTGCTCCACACGAACGGGTGGTAGTGGTTGGCCAGGTACAGGACGTCGGCGTAGGTGTCGGGCGCCGCCCCGCCGCGCGAGAAGACGACCAGCGCCTCGAGGTCGCGAGCGCGGCACTCGGCGCGCGCCCGGGCCCAGCGCTCGTGGTACTCGGAGCGCTCGAACGGCAGCTCGCTCATCCCCGGCCCCCGTTGCGCGAGCGCGAGCGCTCGATCCGCATCTCCGCGGTCACCGCGTGCCCCTCGAAGCGCTCGGCGTGGGAGATCGCCGCCGCGGCCGGAGCGACCTCCCGCGTCCCGGCGGCGGTCATGCGCTGGTAGGTGAGCGTCTTGAGGAACTTGCCGACCCACAGGCCGCCGGTGTAGCGCGCGGCGCCCGCGGTGGGCAGCACGTGGTTGGTGCCGATCGCCTTGTCGCCGTAGACCACCGTGGCGTCCTCGCCCAGGAACAGCCCGCCGTAGTTGCACAGGCCGTCGAGGTAGGCGTCGAGCATCGCCGGCTCGACGTGGACCTCCAGGTGCTCGGCCGCGCAGCGGTTCGCCAGCTCCATGGCCTGCTCGTGGCCGTCCACCACCGCCACCCAGCCCCGCTGCGACCAGGCGGCGCCGGCCACCTCCGCGGTCGGCCACCACAGCAGCAGGCGCTCGACGGCCTCCAGCACCCGCTCGGCGAGCCGCCGCGAGACGGCGATGAGCGCGGCCGGGGAGTCGGGCCCGTGCTCGGCCTGCCCGAGCAGGTCGGCCGCGACGAGCTCGGGGTCGGCGGTGTCGTCGGCGACCACGAGGATCTCGGTGGGGCCGGCGGTCAGGTCGATGCCGACCCGCCCGAACAGCTGGCGCTTGGCCTCGGCGACGTAGGCGTTGCCCGGGCCGACGATCATGTCGACGGGGCCCACGTCCTCGATGCCGAAGGCCATCGCGCCCAGCGCCTGCACGCCGCCGAGGCAGAGCACCTCGTCGGCCCCGGAGGTGACCATCGCGTGGAGCATGTACGGGTGGATCCCCGCCGCGTCGGCGGGCGGGGCGCAGGCGACCACGCGCTCCACGCCGGCCACCTTGGCGGTGAGCACGGTCATGAACGCCGAGGCCAGCATCGGGTAGCGCCCGCCGGGAACGTAGGCGCCGACGGCGCCCACCGGGACGTGGCGATGACCGATCACCACGCCGGGCAGGGGCCGCGTCTCGAGGTCGGCGAGGGTCTCGCGCTGGGCGGTGGCGAAGCCCCGGACCTGGCGCTGGGCGAAGGCGATGTGGTCGCGCAGCTCGCCGGGGACGCGCTCCGCGGCCGCCGCGATCTCGTCCTCGCCCACGCGGAAGGACGCGGGCTCCCAGCCGTCCAGGCGGCCCGAGTACTCGCGCACGGCGGGCTCGCCCTCGGCCTCGATGCGCTCCAGCATCTCCGCGACCGTGCGCCTGACCGGCTCGCCCGCCCGCGGCGCCGCGGCGTCCGGCCGCTTCAGGTACTCGGGCTCCATGCCTAGTCGCCCACGTGCGCCCAGGCCTCGATCTCGATCAGCCACTCCTCCCGCGCCAGCGAGATGCCGCCGATCGCGGTGGAGATCGGGTAGGGCTCGCTGAAGTACTCCCGGCGGATCTCCTGGTGGTTGAGGTAGTGGCGCATGTCGGTGACGAAGACGTTGCACATGACCACGTCGTCCATGCTCGCCCCCGCCGACTCCAGCAGCGCCTTGATGTTGTCCAGGCACTGGCGCCACTGGGTCGCGGCGTCGGTCGAGACGGTCTTGCCGTCCTCGCCCAGCGGCACCTGGCCCGAGAGCACCATCCAGTCGCCGGCCCGCAGGCCGGGGCTGTAGTAGCGGCCCTCGGCCGACTTGACGCCCTCGGTCTCGATCAGCGTTCGACGCACGGCACCTGCTCCTTTCCGGCGCTCGCTCAGCCCACGGGGGCGGAGGTCCCGGCCCGCCTCGCTCCGAGGACCTCGGCGGCCAGCCGCTCCACCTCCTCGAAGGGCAGCAGCGCCTTGGTCTCGAGGCCGCGCCGCTTGATCGCGGCCAGCAGCTCGCGGATGTCCTCCTCCTCCGCCTCCATCCCGAGGGCGGCGAGGGCCAGCATGACCGACGGCAGCCCGCTCCCCTTGCCGTAGACGACGCGCGCCATCGGCTGGCCCACCTCGTCCCAGTGGTAGGGGAACAGCTCGACCGGCCACTCGTCGATGCACTGGCGATACCAGCCGGCGATGATGCCCGACTCGACCTCGAACAGGCGGTCGCCGACCGCCGGCCGGTTCGAGGGGATGGCGTGACCGGCACGCTCGCGCACGAGCCGCGACAGGGCGTAGAACTCGCGCGTCTGCAGCCCGTGCTCGACGCCGTAGAGCATGCTCAGGGCCAGCGCCAGCTCCTCCATCGGCGTGTTGCCGGCGCGCTCGCCGATCCCGCTCACCGTGGTGTGCACGACGTCCACGCCGGCCGCCAGCGCGGCCACCGAGTTGGCCACGGCGAGCCCGAAGTCGTCGTGGAAGTGCGCCTCCAGCGACACGCCCGGCAGGCGCTCGCGAACCCGCGCCACCCACACGGGGATCGCCTGCGGGGTCACGCCGCCGAAGGTGTCGACCAGCACCAGCGAGTCCATGTGGCCCTCGGTCGCCACGCGCTCGACCAGGTCGAGGTACCACTCGAACTCCGCGCGCGAGGAGTCGATGGTGAAGAACGTCGTGTAGAGCCCGGCGTCCCTGGCCGCCAGCGTGGCCTCGATGGACAGCTCGATGGCGCGCTCCAGCGGCCAGCCGTAGGCGCGCTCGATGATGTGGCCGGAGGACGGGATCTCGACCACGACGCCGGAGACCTCGCAGTCGCGGGCGCGGATCACGTCCTCGACCATGCAGCGCGCGAAGGCGAAGACCTCGCAGTCGAGGCCGAGCTGCACGATCGTCTTGATCGCCGCCTCGTCCTGCTGCGAGACGATCGGCATGCCGGCCTCGATGCGGTGCACTCCCGCGGCCGCCAGGCGCCGCGCGATCGCGACCTTGTCGTCGTGGGTGAAGGCGACGCCGGCCTGCTGCTCGCCGTCGCGCAGGGTCACGTCGTGGAAGCGGACGCGATCGGGGAAGGCCAGCCCCTCGCGCGCCTGCGCGAGATGGTTCCAGGGGCTGGTGAAGAACCGGCCCTCGGCGTACCAGGGATCGTTGGACATTCGGGGTTCCCCCTATCCGAGTGGGAGGGCGGCAGGCATGCCGCCCGTGGTGGTTTGGCCGGGCGAGTCGGCGTCGAGCATCGAGCCGATCCGCAGCCGGTGAGAGTCCTGCGCGCCGTCGGAGTGCAGGAACGACATGCAGTCGCGCACGCACTTGTTGACGCCGCAGTCGCGGTACATCACCGCGAGCCCGCCGACCAGCTCGGCGGCGCTGAGCGCCACCTGCATCGACGTCTCCGCGGCGAACACCTTCGCGGCGCTGCTCAGGCGGTAGTCGTAGTCCGGATCGTTCTCCACGGCCCAGGCGGCGCGCCACACGAGGCTGCGCACCGCCTCCAGCTGCGTGTACATCTCCGCCAGGCGCACCCGGACGTTGGCGTGGGCCAGCAGCGGCGCCCCGCCCTGCACGCGGGTGCGGGCGTGGTCGAGCGCGAGGTCGTAGGCGGCCTGCGCGGTGCCCAGCGTGGTGGCGCCCGCGGTGATGGCGCTCTCCTTGAGGATCTCCCGCGAGCCGGCGTAGCCCGTGTGCGCCTCGCCCAGCAGCCGGTCGGGCGGGAGCACGACGTCGTGGAAGCGCAGCGCCGCGTTGTTGTTGCCGCGCTGGGACATCTTCTCGTGCACCGCGGCCACCTCGAACCCCGGGTCGTCGCGCTGCACCAGGAAGGCGCTGGTGCCGCGCGCCGCGGGCTGGGCGCCGTCCGTGCACGCGAACACGCAGTACAGGCCCGCGTCGGCGCCGTTGGAGATGTAGTGCTTGTAGCCGTTGAGGACCCAGCTGCCGTCCTCCCGCTGGTCGGCGTGCGTCCGGAACCGGTAGTCGGGGCCGTCGATGATGTAGTCGGAGCTGGTCTCGGGCTCGGTGAAGCAGATGGCCAGCAGGCAGCGCGGATCTCCGAGGAAGCGGTCGAGGAACAGCTCGCGCGCCTGGCCCTGGGCGAGCCGGGCCAGGATGCGCTGCACCTTCAGGCACTGGTCGATCAGGACCGCGAAGCCCATGTCGCCGTAGCTGAGCGCCTCGATGAGGACGCACAGCGCCAGCGGGCCGGCGCCCTGGCCGCCGTCCTGCGCCGGCAGGCCGAAGGTCCTCCACCCGCGGGCCGAGGCCTCCTCGACGAGCTCCCACGCGATCCGCTGCGAGGGCTCGTCCTCCCACTCCAGCTCGGCCGCCCGCGGGCGCAGCCGCTCCACGGCGAACTCCGTCGCCTCCGCGCGCAGCCGCTCCAGCTCCGGCGGCAGGCCGAACATCGGCTCGGCGCTCACGTCGCACCTCCCTCTCCGGCCGCGCCGGGTTCGATGACGAGGCGACCCAGGACGTCGCCTCCGGCCAGGCGCTCGAGCGCCGTGTTGACCTCCTCCAGGGGCAGGCGGTCCAGGATGGTGGGGACGAGGTCGCCCCGCTCCACCGACTCCAGCGCCGCGCGGGCCCGCTCGTAGGAGGCCGAGACCGATCCCATGATCGCGATCTCCTCCAGCACCAGCCGCGAGGACTCGACGCCGTACTCGACGCCCGGCTCGTAGCCGCACACCACCATGCGGCCGCCCCGGCGCAGGCAGGCGATGCCGGCGTCGAAGCCGGCGCGGCGCCCGGACGCCTCGAAGGCGACGTCGGCGCCCCCGTCCGACCACGAGCGCACCTCGCCGGCCTCCTCCGGGGCCACGGCGAGGCCGGCCCCGGCGCCGAGCGCGACCCGGCGCCGCTCGGGGACCGGGTCCAGGATCGCCACCTCGGCGCCCGCGGCGCGGGCGATCTGCACCGCGTTGAGCCCCAGCCCGCCGGCGCCCACGACCACGACGGTCTCGCCGGAGCGGACCGCGGCGTGGCCGTGCAGGGCGCTCCACGGCGACGCGACGGCGTCCATGCTGACCGCCGCGGCCTCGAAGCTCAGGTCGGAGGAGAAGGGCAGCAGCGCCTTGACCGGCACGGCGACGTACTCGGCGAGGCCGCCGTTGCGCTCGAGCCCGATGCGGACCCGGTCCGGGCACAGGGTCGGCCGCCCCGCCCGGCACCACGCGCAGCGCTCGCAGGAGTCGTAGATGTGGCAGGCCACGCGCTGGCCCGAGCGCAGGCCGTCGGCGTCCTCCACGAGCTCGCCCGCCACCTCGTGGCCGGGCACGATCGGCAGCACGTCGTCGCGGCCGAGCGCTCCCGCGGCGAGCTTGAGGTCGGTCGCGCACACCCCGGTGGCGCGCACGCGCACCAGCGCCTCGCCCTCGGCGGCGGTGGGCTCCGGGACGTCGCGGACCACCAGGGGCGCGCCGAAGGACTCCAGGACGGCCGCGCGCATCAGGCCGCCGCCTCCTCGGGCCACACCAGGGCGCCGCGCCCGATCAGCTCGCCGTCGCGGATCGCCCGGTGCAGGCCGTCGACGTCGCCGACCGTCGCGCGGCGCCCGACGACCGGGCGCACGCGGCCGGAGGCCACCAGCGCCGCGGCCAGGTGCAGCTCGCGCCGGCCGGCGTAGCGCGAGCCCAGCACGGCGCCCTCGCCGAGCACCAGCTCGCGCGGGGAGACCGAGACGCAGACGTCGCGGAACGTGGTGAGCACGACCAGCCGCCCGCCCCGGTCCAGGGCGCCGAGCGACCACTCCAGGCTGGCCTCGCTGCCGAGGAGGTCGACCACCACGTCGGCGCGGCCGTGCCAGGCGGAGGGCAGCCGGACCGCGCCGAAGTCGCCGGAGTCCACGGCGGCGACGCCCAGCTCCTCCTCCAGGTAGCGGCGCTTGGCCTCCGAGACCTCCAGGCCGGCCACCTCGGCGCCGTGCAGCCGGGCCACCTGGACCATGTGGATGCCCACCCCCCCGGCGGCGGCGACCACCGCGACGCGGTCGCCGGGCGCGATCGCGGCCCGCCGGGCCACGTGCACGGGCGTGGAGACGGCGTCCGGGACGACGGTGGCGTCGACCGGGCCCAGGCCGTCGGGGACCGCCACGGCGTTTCGCGCCGGGATCGCAGCCAGCTCCGCGTAGCCGCCGTCGCGGTCGACGCCCAGGTAGCCGGCGAGGTCCTCGCACAGCGGCTCCTGGCCGCCCAGGCAGCGCGGGCAGGCGCCGCAGAAGAGGTAGAAGTGGGCCATCACGCGCTCGCCCACGCGCGCCGGGTCGACGCCCTCCCCGGTGGCGGCGATGCGGCCGACCAGCTCGTGCCCGGGCACCCGCCCCTCCTCGAGGGGCCCGCGCGCCAGGTCGCCGGCGATGCAGTTGAGCACGGTCATCCCCACGCCGCAGGCCTCGACGTCGACGAGCACGTCACCCGGGCCGGGCTCGGGGCGGGGACGGTCCCCGTCGCGCAGCTCGCCGTCCCACTCATCTATCCACCGTGCTCTCACGTGACCGTGCGCAGCTCGTCGGGCACGTCGCCCAGGTGCTCGTAGCCGGCCGCGTCGAGGTCGGGGACCCCGAGGTAGACGCCGATGACCTCGACCGGCTCGGTGTCGTCCACGTTGCGCAGCCAGTGGACACGGCCCGCGGGCACGAACTGGACCGTGCCGGCGGACGCCTCGTGCTCGCCGTCGCCGGCCCCCACCGCGGCGCGGCCGGAGGTGACGATGAAGATCTCGTCCGCGTGGGGGTGGACGTGGCGCTCGTGCGCCGCGCCGGGCTCGAAGCGGGCCGTGAACAGGCAGCCGCTCCCGGCGCCGGTCAGCTCCCCGGTCACGAAGCGGATCTCGATGTCGCGCCACCCGTTCTCGCGCTGGACGCCCGCGGCCTCGACCTCGGTGTGGGCCTGGAGCAGGGTGTGGTGCTCGTTTCGGATCATTCGGTGCGCTCCTAGTTCAGGCGGCCGCCGGCGTCGCCGCGCTCGTACCAGTCCATCGGCCGGTCCTCGATCCCCACCCACACGCTCTTGACGTCGGTGAACTCGGCGATCGCGGCGAAGCCGTTCTCGCGGCCGTAGCCCGACAGCCCGAAGCCGCCCCACGGCGAGGCCGGGTCGATGCGGTGGTAGTCGTTGACCCAGATCACGCCCGCGCGCAGCGCCTCGGCGACCCGGTGGGCCCGCGCCACGTCGCCGGTCCAGATGCCGGCGCCGAGGCCGAAGGGGACCGAGTTGGCGATCTCGATCGCCTCGCCCTCGTCGCGGAACGGGGTGACGGTCACCACGGGCCCGAAGATCTCCTCGCGCGCCGCGACGATCGTGGCGTCGTCGGTCCACAGCAGCGTGGGCTCGTAGTAGCCGTCCGGCGCCAGCGGCTGGGGCAGCCCGTCCGGCCGCCCGCCCCCGGTCAGCAGGCGGGCGCCCTCGTCCAGGGCGCCGTCGACGTAGCCGGCGACGCGCCGCGCGGAGTCCGGCGTGATCAGCGGCCCCATCTGGGTCCCGTCGTCCAGCGGGTCGCCGATGCGCAGCCCGGCGAGCAGGTCGCGCATCGCCTCGGCCAGCTCGGCGGCGATCGACTCGTGCACCAGGACGCGCGCCCCGGCCACGCACGACTGGCCCTGCGCGATGTACCCGGAGAACACCGCCCCGGCCGCCGTGCGGCGCAGGTCGGCGTCGGCGAAGACCAGGTTGGCCGCCTTGCCGCCCAGCTCGAGGCCGACCCGCTTGAGCGTGCCCGCCGCCTCGGCGGCGATCGCCATCCCCGTGGCGGTCGAGCCCGTGAGGTCGATGCGGTCCACGTCGGGGCTCGAGACCAGCGCGCGGCCGGCGTCCGGGCCGCCCGGCACCACGTTGAGCACGCCGGGGGGAAGCCCGGCCTCGCCGGCCAGGCGCCCCAGCTCCAGCACCGACAGCGGCGCCAGCTCGGAGGGCTTGAGCACCACCGCGTTCCCACAGGCCAGCGCGGGCGCGACCTTCTTGGCCGCGATCAGCATCGGGTGGTTCCACGGGGTGATGGCGGCGCAGACGCCGACCGGCACCCGGCGCGTGTAGTTGAGGTAGGGCCCCTCCACAGGGATGACCGACCCCTCGACCTTGTCGGCCATCCCGCCGAAGTAGCGAAACCACTTGGCCACGATGCCCGCCTGGGCGGCGGTCTCGCGGCGCGGTCGCCCGTTGTCGGCGGACTCCAGCCGCGAGATGTGCTCCCGCTCGCCCTCGAGGCGCTCGGCCAGGGCGACCAGCAGGCGGCCCCGCTCGGCGGCGGCGAGCCGCGCCCAGCCGGGCTGGGCGGCGCGCGCCGCGGCGATCGCGCGCTCGACGTCCCGGGGCGAGGCCGACGGCAGCACCGCGTTGACCTCTCCGGTGGCGGGATCGCGGTCCTCGAAGGTGCCGTCGGTGCCCTCGGAGATCCAGTCGCCCCCGATCAGCATCCCCGTCGCTCTGGCTTGCACGCGCATGAGGTCGCCGAGCGCCAGCGCCCTACATCATGATCCGGCCGCCGGCGACGTCGAGCGTCACGCCGGTCATCCAGGCGGCCGAGTCCGACACCAGGAACAGGGTGGCCAGCGCGCAGTCCTGCGCCGTGCCCAGCCGGCCGAGCGGCGACATCCCCGCCACCCGCTCGCGCGCCTCGTCGTCCATGATCCGCTCGACGCGCTCGGTCAGCACGGTGGCCGGGGCGATCGAGTTCACGCGGATGCCGTGGGGGCCGAGCTCGATGGCGACGTGGCGCGTGAACTGCACCACGCCCGCCTTGGCCGCCGCGTAGGAGGCGGTGGTCAGCTTGTCGAGGTAGCGCCCGGCGTTGGAGGCCATGGTCACGATCGCCCCCCGGCGCCGCTCCATCATGCCGGGGACGAACTCGCGGACGCTGAGGAAGGTCGAGGTGAGGTTGGCGTCGATCACGCGATGCCACTCCTCGTCGCCGATCTCCGCGACCGGCGTGAAGGCGTCGAAGCCTCCGGCGAAGGGCAGGAGGATGTCCACCGGGCCCAGCGCGGCCTCGGCCTCCGCGCGGGCGCGGGCGACGTCCGCGGGGCTGGTGCAGTCGCCGGCGACGCCGACCGCGTCGGCGCCGTCCGCGCGCAGCTCGTCGACCACGGCGTCGATGCCCGGGGCCGAGCGGGCGTTGACCGCCACCCTGACGCCGTTGGCGGCCAGCACGCGGCAGGCGGCGGCCCCGATGCCCTTGGACCCGCCGCTGACGAAGGCGACGCGCCCGGCGAGCTCCGGGTACGTGGGGACGGAGGCGGCCTCGCTCACGACGTGGATGACACCACCTCCGGGTTCACGGGACGGTCCGGCGCCTCGTCGCGCAGCGCGCGGGCGACCTCCTCGGCGGCGCGGCGCTGGAGCTCCTCGACCGCCTCCTCGGAGTGGAAGGCCATGTGCGGCGTCACGATCGCGCGCGGATGCGCGCGGATGGGGTGGTCCGGCGGCGGCGGCTCGGTGTCCAGCACGTCCAGGGCGGCCCAGCTCAGCGCGCCCGAGTCCAGCGCCGCCACCACGGCGTCGGTGTCGACCAGGCCCCCGCGGGCGGTGTTGACCAGCACCGGCGCGCGGCGCATCAGGCCGATGGCGCGCGCGTCGACCAGGTGCCGCGTCTCCTCGGTCAGCGGGGTGTGCAGCGAGACCACGTCCGCGCCGGCCAGCGCCTCCTCCAGCTCCGCCACCAGGGTGACGCCCTCGGGCGCCGGGCCGGCCGCGTAGGGATCGTGGGCCACGACCTCGAGCTCGAACGCGCGCGCCCGGGCGGCGACGCGGCGGCCGATGTTGCCCAGGCCGAGCAGCGCGAGCCGGCGCCCGGCCAGCCGGTGGATGGCCGCCGGCGGTCGCTCCCACGCGCCCTCGCGCACGAGCGCCGCCGCCGGCACCACCGCGCGCAGCGCGGCCAGGATCAGGGCGAGGGTGTGGTCGGCCACCTCGTCGAGGCAGTAGTCGGGCACGTTGGTGACGACGATGCCGGCGCGCGTGGCCGCCTCGACGTCCACGTTGTCGTAGCCGATGCCGTAGCGCGCGATCACGCGGCACCCGCCCTGCGCCGCGGCCTCGATCACCGGCCCGGTCACCGGGGCGAAGCACACGAGCAGGCCCACGGCGCCCCGGGCGGCCGCGGCCAGCGCCTCCTCGTCGGCGGAGGAGGCGACCTCCACCTCGACGTCCAGCGGCTCGAGGACCGACCGCTCGGGCTCCAGGCCGGCGAAGACGTGGTCGGTGACGAGGACCCTGCGCGCCATCTAGGCCAGCGCTTCGTCGTAGAACGGGTACTTCGTGAACATCACCGGGCCGTCCCTGGTGACCAGCAGGTTCTCCTCCAGGCGCACCGTCTGCTCGAGCCCCGGGTGCCCGGCGAACGTCTCGGCCGCGAAGTACATGCCCTCCTCGAGCTCGACCGGGTAGTCGAGCGAGTAGGCGCGCGAGATCCACATGCCCTCGTAGAGCGAGAGCCCGATGGAATGGGCGAACTGCTGGAGGGTGACGGTGCCGTACTCGTCGTCGGCGTACTTCGGCAGCTTGGCGGCGACGTCGGCGGTCGTGTTGCCCGCCTTCATCTGCTCGATCGCCGCGTACATCGTCTCGTAGCACTCCTTGTAGAGGTCCTTCTCCTTGGGGGTGAGCGGCGAGTCGACCTTGAAGCAGCGGACGAAGTCGACGAAGTAGCCGCCGGGGCCGACGGCGTTCTGGTCGACGATGACCAGGTCGCCCTGCCGGATCACCTTGTCGGTGTGCCAGCGCCGGTACGGGCTGGTGTTGCCGCCCGAGGCGACGATGATGTCGTAGACGAAGTCGAAGCCGTGCTCGTAGAGGTACTCGTTGACCTTGGCGGTGATGTAGCTCTCCTTGACGCCCGGCTTGAGCCACTCGTGCTCGATGCGCCAGAACGACGTGTCGCCGATGGCGCTGGAGATCTTCAGGCACTCGATCTCGTCCGGCGTCTTGCGCACGCGGGCGCCGGACATGACCGGCCAGGCGCTGACCGTCCGCACGCCGGCGCGCTCGAAGGCGGCGCCCGCCGAGGGGTCGTAGATGTCGACGCCGATCCGCTCGTCCTGGACGCCGTTCTCGCGCAGGACCTCGACGACCGACTGCACCATCCGGTCGACCATCATCTCCTCGGCGGTCTCCGACCACTTCCACGTGATCGCCGGGCGGATGTTGCCGTTCAGCCAGGGAGCGTCGATCTTGGCGCACTCGAGGTCCGACCCCGCCGTCTCGAACAGCACGGGCTCGCCGCCGCGCGGCAGCACGCAGTAGCGGATGAAGATGTTGTTCTTCCAGTTGCCCTGGAAGACGCTCGTGATGTAGCGGACGTTCTCGCCGACGAAGCAGACGACCGCGCCCAGGTCGTGCTTCTCCATCATCTCCCGCGCCCGGGCCAGCCGGTCGCGGCGCAGGCGGTCGAAGTCGACCCGCGCTTGCCAATCGGTCGCACTGGTGCTGTAGACCCGGCGCGGGTCGTGCTCGTGGGGCTTGCCGATGAATGAGAGGTCGAGACCCTTGCCAGGCGGGGTCACTCCATGTTCCAGCATTCACTACCTCGCGAAGGTTGCAGGACGATGGGACTCGAGGAGCGACCCCGACGCCCGACCGGGTCGCCGCGCCGCGCCGGCGGGCTTGCGGTCACGGGGCCCACCCTAGATGATTCCCGGGCGAGATTCAATCGTTTGCACAATCGCCTCGCTGGAGGGCATCGCGGCCGCCTCGAGCGGCGGGCTGTAGGGCAGCGGCAGGTCCGGCGCCCCCAGTCTCCAGGCGTCATCCAGCTCTCCCAGGGCCTCCTCCGCGACCCGGGCCAGCAGCTCCCCCGCCCACCCCCCGGTGCGCGGCCCCTCCTCCACCGCCAGCAACCGGTTGGTGCGCGCCACCGAGGCCAGCACCGTGTCGACGTCCAGCGGGCGGACCGTGCGCAGGTCCACCACCTCGAGCTCGATGCCGCGCGCGGCCAGCGCCTCGGCCGCGGTCAGCGCGTCCTGCACGCCCTTCATCGCGGTCACCACCGTGACGTCGGACCCGGGGCGCACCACGTGCGCGCGCCCGAGCGGCACGGCCTCGCCGTCCACCTCGCCGGTGGCGGCGTAGAGCCGCTTGTGCTCGAGGAAGAGCACGGGGTCGTCGTCGCGGATCGCCGCCTTGAGCAGGGCCTTCGCGTCGCCGGGGTTGGAGGGCGCCACGATCTTCAGGCCCGGCACGCCGAGGAACCACGGGATGGGGACCTGGGAGTGGATGGCGCCGAACTGGCCGCCGCCGCCCACGGTGCTGCGCACCACGAGCGGCACCGAGGCGCGGTCGTTGGAGAGGAACCGGTACTTCGCGGCCTGGTTGACCAGGCTGTCCATCGCCAGGGTGAGGAAGTCGGCGAACATGATCTCGATCACCGGCCGCAGCCCGGCGACGGCGGCCCCGAACGCCGCGCTGGCCAGCGCCAGCTCGGAGATGGGGGTGTCGAAGACGCGCTGCGCCCCGTGGCGCTCGAGGAGCCCCGGCGTGACCTGGAACACCCCGCCCGCGCGCGCCACGTCCTCCCCGAAGAAGATCACCCGGTCGTCGTCCGCGAGCTCCTCGTCGAGGGCCTCGAAGATGGCCCGGCGGAATGCCACCTCAGCCACCGGCGAACTCCCGGGTGGAGTCGTCGGGCTCGGGGAAGGGGTCGGCCAGGGCCGCGCGCTCCATCTCGTCGATCTCGCGCTCCACGCGCTCGTCGAGCTCGTCGAGCTGCGCGAGCGCCACCCCGTGCTCGGCGATCAGGCGGTCCCGAGCCACGGTCAGGGGGTCGCGGGCGCGCCAGCGCTCCATCTCGCCCTCCGGGCGGTACTGGACCGGGTCGCCGCGGCCGTGGTCGGCGAAGCGGTAGGTCAGGGCCTCCACGAACACCGGCCCGTCGCCGGCGCGCGCGGTCGAAAGCGCCCGCTCCATCGTCTCGCGGACCGCCCACATGTCCTGCCCGTCGACCTGGCACGAGTCGATCCCCATGGCCTCAGGGCGCGGGAGGATCCCGCCCGGGGTGACCGCCTCGGTCGGCGTGTACTCCCCGTAGCCGTTGTTCTCGCACACGTAGACGACCGGCGCCGACAGCGTCTTGGCGAAGTTCAGGCACTCGTGGAAGTAGGCCTGGTTGGCGGCGCCGTCGCCGAAGCAGGCCACCGCCACCCCGCCCCGACGGCGCAGCGCCAGGGCGGCGCCGGTGGCCGCGGCCAGGCTGCCGCCCACGATGCCGAAGCACCCGATCAGCCGGTGCTCGAGGTCGACGACGTTCATCGAGCCGGCGCGCCCGCCGCAGGTGCCGGTGGCGCGGCCGAGCAGCTCCGCCAGCAGGCCGTGCGCCGACGACCCGAGGGCGATGACGTGGCCGTGCCCGCGGTAGGTGGCGGCCAGCAGGTCGTCCGGCCCCAGGCACGAGGCCACGCCCACGCTGACCGCCTCCTGGCCGTTGCACAGGTGCGTGGACCCGTAGACCTCGCCGCGCAGGAAGAGCCGGTGCACGGCCTCCTCGAAGCGCCGGATGAGCACCATCTGGCGGTACAGCTCCAGCCAGTCCGGCGCCGCGGCCGGCTCGCTCACAGCGCGGGGGACCGGGCGTGCCAATCTGTCTCCTGCTGGTAGCGGTGCCCGATGCGCAGCACCGTCGCCTCGTCGAAGGGGCGCCCGATCACCTGGAGGCCCACCGGCAGGCCCTCGCCGTCGAACCCGCAGGGCAGCGACAGCGCGGGCAGGCCGCCCAGCGGCGGCAGGGCGTTGTAGCGCATCACCGCGGGGATGACGTCGAGCGTCTCCCCGGTGGGCAGCTCCACCTCCACCGCCTCCACCGGGGGAGCCGTGAACGGCACGGTCGGCGTGACGATGGCCTCCGCGTCGCGCAGCACCCCGAGGAGCTGGTCGCGCAGAAGGGTGCGGTAGCGCTGCGCCTGGATGTAGTGGGTCGCCAGGTACAGCTCGCCCGCCTCCAGCAGCGTCCGCACGTCGTCGCCGTACTCGCCGGCCCGCGTGCGCAGCCATTCCGCGTGGTAGGCGGACGGCTCGGCGATGTCGATGGTCAGAAGCGCCGAGATGCTCGGCTCCAGGTCGCGCATGGCCACCTCGCGCACGACGGCGCCGCCCGCGCGCAGGTCGTCCAGCGCCCGGGCGGCGCAGCCGGCGACGTCCGGGTGCAGGCCGGCCAGCGAGAAGTCCTCGATGACCGCCACGCGCACGCCGTCGAGGCCGTGGCGCAGCTCGTCGCGATAGTCGGGCACCGGCGCCGCGAGGGTCTGGCGGTCGCGCGCGTCGTGGCCGGCGATGGCCCCGAGGACGAGCGCGCAGTCCTCGGCGGTGCGGCACATCGGGCCGACGGTGTCCAGCGTCCAGGCCAGCGTGCCCACCCCGTGGTTGCTCACCCGCCCGATCGAGGGGCGCAGGCCGCTGATCCCGTTGTAGGCGGCGGGCAGGCGCACCGAGCAGCCCGTGTCGGTGCCCAGGGCGCCCTGGCACAGGCGCGCCGCCACCGCGGCGCCCGAGCCGCCGCTGGAGCCGCCGGGGGAGCGGTCGAGGTTCCACGGGTTGCGCGCCGGCCCGTAGTGGGGGTTGTTGGTGGTCACGCCGTAGGCGAACTCGTGCATGTTGAGCTTGCCCACGAAGATCGCGCCGGCCCGGCGCAGGCGGGCGGTGACGGTCGCGTCCTCGTCCGGGACGTGGTCGGCGAGGATCCGGCTGCCGCCGGTGGTCCGCTCGCCGCGCGTGGCGATCAGGTCCTTGAGCGCCAGGGGGATGCCGTGCAGGGGCCCCAGGTGGTAGCCCGCCGCGATCGCCCCCTCCGCGGCCCGCGCCGCCGCCAGCGCCGACTCGCCGCTCACGGTGATGAAGGCGTTGAGCCGGGGGTCCAGCGCCTGGATCCGGTCCAGCGCCGCCTGCGTCAGCTCGACCGGGGACAGCTCGCGACTGGCGATCCCGGCCGCCGCCGCCGCCAGGCTCAGGCCGGCGAGCTCCTCGCTCACGCGCCGTCGTCCTCGAGCGTCGGATGGTCGAAGCGCACCGCCGGCCCGACCTCGCGGCGGCCGGCCATGAAGCGGTTGACCTCGGCGGCGTCGCCGAGCAGACCGTCCAGCGCCTCGGCCACGGCCGCGCGGCGGTCGGCGTCCAGCTCCAGCTCGGCGAGCCGCGCCAGCTGCTCCACCATCTCCTCGGTGACCGTCGGTCGCGCCACGGGCTGCCTCCAGACGGGCCTGCATGCAGGTCTGCAAACCTTCGCATCCGACCATACTCTCTGCCGCCATTCCGGTCCAGGTGCGCGTGAGAACGGCATCTTGCCGTTTTGTCGAACGATTGCACTCTGGTAGCGTGGACCGCCGCTTTGGAGGGCGGACATTGCGCGGTCGTGACCTCATCGACGTGGCGCTGGGCCGGGCCCCCGCGGACCGGGTGATCGCGGGCGGCACGCTGGTCGACGTCTGCACCGGCGAGCTGCGCCCCGCGCAGATCGCGGTGAAGGACGGCCGGATCGCCGCGGTGGCCGAGTCCGTCGACCACGCGCGCGGCGCGTCCACCGAGGTCCTCGACGTCGAGGGCCGGTGGCTGGCTCCCGGCCTCATCGACGGCCACCTGCACCAGTACCACAGCTACCTGGGCATCGACCAGTTCGCCGAGGGGCTCCTGCGCCACGGCGTGACCGCGACCGCGGACGGGTTCTACGGCCCGGGCATCGTGGGCGGCCCGCAGGCCGTGCGCTTCTTCAAGGAGGCCTTCGAGCGGATGCCGGTCCGGCTCATCTTCCTCGTCCCGGTGATCGCCTGGCTCCAGAACCGCGAGCTGGGGCTCACCCCCGCGCCCGGCATCGCCATGTCCGACATGGAGGAGATGCTCGAGTGGCCCGGGTGCCTGGGCCTGGAGGAGCCGCCCTACCTGCCGGTGGTCGACCGCGACGAGGAGCTGCTGGACCTCTTCGACGCCACGCTGGAGCAGCGCAAGGTGATCACCGGTCACGCGGCCGGGATCGGCGCGCGCGAGCTCCAGGCGTACGCCGCGGTCGGCGTGTCCACCGACCACGAGAGCACCGAGGGCGCCGAGGCGCTGACCAAGGCCCGCGCCGGGGTGCGCCAGCTCATGCGCCAGGGCTCGGGCTGCGCCGACGTGCCCGAGGTGGTGCGCGCACACACCGAGCTGGGGGCGGACCCGCGGGCCTTCGGGTTCTGCGCCGACGTGGCCTCGGCGGAGAAGCTCGTCGGCGAGGGGACGATCGACCACGCCGTGCGGGTGGCGATCTCCTGCGGGGTGCCGGCCCCGGCCGCCCTGCGGATGGCGACCTTCAACACGGCCAAGGCGTTTCGCGTCCAGCACGAGATGGGCTGCCTGG
>Ga0299907_10000150_pt1 | contig 28650 bp, 24 predicted proteins | sample RVTome_16_FD_198680 | JGI IMG/M metagenome (GOLD analysis project Ga0299907, IMG submission 198680) | Soil microbial communities from uranium-contaminated site in the Upper Colorado River Basin, Wyoming, United States - RVT152D67 (version 2) ...
CCCACCTGGTCGTTCGGACCGAGAGCGTCCGAGGCGGCCGGTACGAGACGAGCGACGGCCGCACCGGCGGGTACGAGCCGGTCTCCCCGCCGGGACCCGTCGTCGACACGTACGGCGCCGGCGACTCCTTCGCGGCGGGACTCACGTTCGCGCTCGGGGCCGGCATGGAGATCGAGGAGGCGTTGGCGCTCGCCGCGCGATGCGGAGCCTGGTGCGCTGCCGGAAGGGGGCCGTACGGGAACCAGCTCACGGCGAACGACCTCTAGGCGACCGTCGACACCTCCATACGGTGGTGTTCGCGAACGTCGGCCGAGGCGGCGAAGGTCGCCGGGCCGAGCACTCGGTCTCCGTCTCGCAGTTCTTGACGGATCCTCGCGAGCTGTGAACGAGTGAAGTCGCAGCGCGGCGGGACCGGCTCGATCCCGTACAGGCGCGCGGCGTTCAGCCCGAGCACCTTCGCGCTGAGCTCCTTCGTGAGCTTCGGATACCCGTAACGCTCCTGGAACTCGTCCGAGATGTAGAAGGCTCGGAACGCCTGGATCTGCGGCTGCGGCGATCCGTAGAACAGACAGTCCGTGCCCCACACGACGTTGTCCTCGCCCACGTGCTTCAGCAGCTTGCCGAGGACGTGGGCGGCCTGCGTCGGCGTCCGCATCACGTTCCACCAGGTCGTGCCGAGCTCGGCGTAGACGTTCTCGTTCGGTCCGATCCCCGCGCGTTCGAGCGAGGCGATCAGCCGGTTGACGCCGACCTCCGCCGTCGCCGCCGTGTATGGGCCCTCGAACGTGCCCGACTCGTAGCCCGAGTGGTACACGACGAAGTTCGCGTCGCGGTGGGTGCGCGCCGCCGGACCGACGTCAATCGGCGAGGAGTACCGGCTCCCGCCCGAGAGCCCCTTGTGCACGCAGATCGTCGGGATGCCGAGCTCGAGGCTCTTGCGGATGAACGGTTCGCCGACCGCGGGCAGCCCGCGCTCGTGATCGTCGAGCCACCACGCGCCGGCGCCAGGGTCGAAGAAGTCGGGGAAGTGCGTGAAGGTCTTCCAGGCGCGGATCCTGTGGTGGCTCACGGTGTCCTCCATCGCTCGGAGCACCGAACCGAGCGAGCCGATGTTCGGCAGGACCTGGCCGTGGAGCAGGATGCGTTCGTCGCGGCAGAGACCCTCCACGATGCGCCGCGTCTCGGCCATGATCTGGGGCGACAGCGGCGAACCCTCGGGGTAGATCGGGAGCGCCGAGAGCACCACGACGTTCGTGTCGCTGCGGATGAAGAAGGCCTCGAGGAAGTGCTCGATCGAGTAGCAGACGCGCGGGTCGTCCTCCCCGCAGTGCTGCTGCGGGAAGGAGGCGTAGAAGCCCTCGCCGTGGAAGACCGGGTTGAGGTCGTACTCGAGCAGGTGCCCCTGCACGTCCATGATGAACTCCTCGCCCGCCACCGCCTCCTCGGCCGCCTCGGGCTCGGTCGTGGCTTCGGGCGGGACATCGAACCCGCCGCCAGGCTCGGAGGTCGGAACCTCGGGCGCCGCACGGTGGGCCTCGCGCGTGCACGCGTCGAGCGCGAGCAGGACGGCCGAGGCCGCGCACAGCGAGCGCAGGAACGTTCGGCGCGGGATCCGCAGGCGGGAAGCGTTGTCCGCGCACGTCTCCAGGGCCCGGCGACCGGCCTCGCGCGCGACCGGCGAGGGCGGGAGGGGGTCGTACTCGCCGTTCGAGCACGGGCCGAGCGGGATGGGCAGCTCGTGGTCGCTCACGTCGCGTGGCAGACCTCCTCCCAGCCTCGCCGGTTCCGGACGATGCCCGGCTCGGCGTAGGCTCGCGCCGTGGACGTCCGCGCCTTCCTGGCCGATCATCCGCCGTTCGACGCGCTTTCGGAAGCCGAGCTGGACCGCGTCGTCGCGAGCGTCCAGATCGAGCATTTCGGCCCCGGCACCGTGATCCTGCAGCAGGCCGGCGCCCCCGCGACCCACCTGTTCGTCATCCGTCGGGGCGAGGCCGAGATCGTGGACGACGGGCGCGTGATCGACGAGGTCGGCGAGGGTGACGTGTTCGGCATGTGGTCGCTGCTGGACCAGGTCGCGCCGACCGCCACCGTGCGGGCGTCCGAGGACACGCTTTGCTACCTGATCGACGCCGATGTCGCCGACGAGGTCCTGCGGTCACGTGCCGGCATCGCGTTCGTCACCGCCAGCGTCAGAAGACGGATCGCGGCCGTCGACGAGACGCTGAAGGCCGAGGTCGACCTCGTGAGGTATCGAGAGGTCGGTGCGCTCGTTCGTCGGCCGCCGGTCACCTGTGACCCGAACACGGCCATCGCCGACGCCGCAGAGCTCATGGCGCGCGAACGCGTCTCGAGCCTGCTGATCCCGTCCGGGAACGGGGACGTCGGCATCCTGACCGACCGGGACCTTCGAACACGGGTCGTCGCGGCGCGGCGGAGCGGCGACACGCCGGTCGCCGACGTGATGACGCCACGGGCTGAGACCGTGCCCGCCGACACGATGGTCGGCGAGGTCCTGCTCCGGATGCTGGAGGGAGGCTTCCACCACTTCCCGATCGCCGATGCGGGCGGACGGGTGACCGGCGTCGTGACGGACACCGATCTGATGGGGATCGGCCGCAACACGCCGTTCGCGCTGAAGAGCGCGATCGAGCGCGCCCGAGACAGCGAGGCGGTCGCGGGCGCGATCGGCGAGCTCCCCGACGTGATCACCGCCCTGGTGGACTCGAGCGCGGATCCGGTCGACGTGGGTCACATCATCGCGTTCTCGATCGACGCTGCCACGCGCCGACTGCTCGAGCTCGGGATGGCCGAACACGGAGAGCCACCGTCCCCATGGGCCTGGCTGGCGCTCGGAAGCGCCGCCCGACAGGAGCAGGCCATCCGAACCGACCAGGACCATGCCTTGGCGTTCGAGGGCGACCCAGATGCGGCCAACGCGTCGCTGGCGCCCCTGGCCGAGTTCGTGACCGCAGGTCTGGAGGCCGCCGGGATCGCCCGGTGTAACGGCGACGTGATGGCGACGAACGCCGCCCTGCGCCTCCCGCTGCAGGACTGGGTTCGGCGCTTCGATTTCTGGATGAGCGAGCAGAGCCCCAAGGCGAGCGAGCAGCTCTCGATCATCTTCGACTTCCGCAGGGTCGCCGGGAAGCTCGAGGCCGAGGGGGCGCTGGACGACATCATGGCGACGGCCGTGAACCGCCCGATCTTCCTGGCCCACCTTGCGCGCCGGGCTCTCGATCTGCGGCCACCGATCGGCTTCGTGCGAGGCCTGATCGTCGACCATCGTGGCGAGCACCCGGGCACCGTCGACCTGAAGCACGGCGGCATCCTCATCGTGGGGAACATCGCCAGGGCCTGGGCGACCCGAACCGGAGTCACGGCGAAACGAACGCTCCACCGGCTGCGGGCGGCCGAAGGTGCAGGGGCGATCGATGCGGAGACTCGCGAGGGGCTCGAAGAGGCCTTCCGGTTCCTGTGGGAGGTTCGGCTGCGACACCACGTCGAGCAGATGCGGGCCGGTGAGAAGCCGGACGATTTCGTCGATCCCAAGGCCCTCGGCGGGGTCGCCCGCCAGGGTCTGAAGGAGGCGTTCCGGATCATCGCGCGGGCGCAGAAGGAGCTGGCCCTCGCGGCCGGGATCAAGCCGCGCTAGTCCGAGGCATGCTCGGCGGGGCCACTCCCGACGGCGGGTGCCGAGCCCATGGCGTGGTAGCCGCCGTCCACGTGGACCATCTCGCCGGTGATCCCCCGCGACAGGTCTGACAGGAGGAAGACGATCGTGTCGGCGACCGGGCTCGCGTCGGTCGGGTTCCAGCCGAGCGGGGCTCGCGCGCCCCACCCGTCCGCGAGCGCCTGGAACCCCGGGATGCCCTTGCCGGCGATCGTCCGCAGCGGACCCGCGGACAAGGTGTTGACGCGGACCGCGTGGGGGCCGAGATCCCGCGCCAGGTACCGCGTGATCGACTCGAGCGAGGCCTTCGCCACACCCATCCAGTCGTAGATCGGCCACGCGACGCGCGCGTCGAAATCGAGCGAGACGATCGCGCCTCCGTGCTCCCGCATGTGCGGCAGCATCCCGGTCGCGATCGCCTTCAGCGAGAAGGCGCTGGTCTGGATCGCCGTCCCGACGCTCTCCCACGGCGTGTGCAGGAAGTTGCCGCCGAGCGCGTCCTGCGGAGCGAACGCGATCGCATGCAGGAACCCGTCCAGCCGCCCCCACCGCGAGCCGACCTCGGCCGAGACCGCTTCGATCTGCGACGGGTCGTTCGCGTCCATCTCGAGGACGTCGACGGGTTCGGGGAGCCGCCGCGCGGACTTCTCCGTGAGCCCCATCGCGCGCCCGAACGACGTCAGGACGATCTCGGCGCCGTGCTCCTGGAGGGCCTGCGCCGCCGCGTACGCGATCGACTCGCGCGTCAGCACGCCCGTGACGAGCAGCTTCTTGCCCTCGAGCAGCATCCGAACCCCCTCGGTCGCCCCGCATGCTATTGCTAGCCCCGTGGATCTCAAAGCCGCGGCCAAGGTCGACCTGCACCGCCACCTCGAAGGTGCGATCCGTCTCCAGACCCTGATCGACCTCTACCGCGACGCCGGCCACCCCCTGTCGTCGTCCACCCCGGCCGAGCTCTCGGCGCAGGCCCAGGTCCTGGAACCCATGTCGTCCCTCGAGGCCGTCCTCTCCCGGTTCAGCCTCGCGCAAGCGGCGTTCTTCGACGAGGCGGCGGCCGAGCGCATCGCGTTCGAGGCCGTCGAGGACCTGGCCGGGGACAACGTCCGCCTGGCCGAGCTCCGGTTCTCGCCCGGGTTCCTGTGCGAGCCGCACGATCTGGACTGGGACGCCGCGATGACGGCGATCGCCCGTGGCGTCGAACGGGGCTCCCGGGAGCACGACGTGGCGGTCGGGCTCATCGCGATCGCGAGCCGCAACTACGGCATCGGCTCGGCCGAACGGACGGCCGAGTTCGCGCTCCGCCACCGTGACGAGCTGGTCGCGTTCGACCTGGCCGGGGACGAGCGGGCCTATCCCCCGTCGCTGTACGTGGACGTCGTCGGCGCACTCGCCGGTTCGGGGCTGAAGCTCACGACCCACTACGGCGAGTCGGGTGGCCCCGCGTTCCCTCGCGAGGCGATCGAGGTCCTCGGCTCGATGCGCCTGGGCCACGGGGTGAGCGTGGCGGCCGATCCCGAGGTGACGGCCCTGGTCCGCGAGCGGCACGTGACGCTCGAGATGTGTCCGACGTCCAACCGCCGGACGAACGCCGTCGCCCACATCGCCGAGCACCCGGCTCGCCGGCTCCTCGACCAGGACGTCTCGATCACGATCAACACCGACAACCCCGGCCTGTTCGCGATCGACCTCACCGGTGAGCTCGAGGTGTGCGTCGAGCGTCTCGGGTTCTCCGACGACGACCTGCGCCGGGTGACCTCGAACGCGATCGACGCGAGCTTCGTGGACGACGCGACCAAGGCCGACGTCCGGCGACGTCACTTCGGATGGGTGGAGCCCTAGGCTTCAGAGGAGCGCGCTGAGCGCCTTCCACTGGTCGAGGGTGATGCCGGAGAAGGTGTAGTAGCTCGCCCCGATCACGTCTCGCTCCAGCACGGTGTCGACGAAGCCCTGCGTCTCGGGCCCGGTCGCGTCGAACGAGATCCCGCCCACGACGTGGATCGGCACGTTCAGGCCGAGGGTCTCCTGCCTGAGGATCTGCACGTTCTGCGCCGTGTAACGGGCGGCGGCGCGCGGTCCCTTCACCCGGTACGTGTAGTACGTCATCGGCAGGAACACGTCGTAGGTCTCGGCGAGGCGCCGCCAGGGGAAACCCGGCCAGAACCGTGGATCCGTCCGAACCATCCGATGCGGTGAGGCCACGATGGCGCCGAGTGGGTAGTCCGCGCCCGCCGACCGCCGGATCACCTCCGACATCCGCAGGAGCCGTGTCGTCCGAAGGCCGGGGCGGCGCACCTCCGACGACTCGATGTCGAGGGCGAACGCATCGAACCGGTTGCCACGACCGGTCCGGAACCGGATCGATCGTATCGCCCGGCGCAGATCGGTCGGGGCGTCACGGAACCCGGGCAGGTACCAGGCGACCACCTCGAGTCCCCGCCGGTGGGCCGCGTCCAGGATCGACTCCACGCCCTCGGGGTGCACGAACGGACCGTTCCGGTTGAAGTTGGAGGTCTGCAGGTAGATCGTTCGGACGCCGTGGGCGGCCATGGAGTCCACCGCGTGCACGGGGTGCTCCCAGACCTCGGTGTCGTAGATGTCGATCCACGTCCCGAAGCCTTCGTACGGCGCCGTCGATCTCGGCGCACCCGGGCCGGACGTCACACCCTCCGTGGAGGAGCCACGGGCGGGTCGCGCCGAACCGACGACCTCGGGCCAGCCCACGCACGCCGCGAGACCGACGAGGCAGAGCAGCGCGAGCGCGCGCACAGACATCGACCGCATCGACCTTCCCCCCTGCACGAACCTTCACGAACTCTGGCACGAATCTGCACCAACTGAGCTCAGGTAGATAGAGAACGCTCGGATTCCTCCAAGGGTTCGGTCTGCGACAGTACTTCGCTTCGATCCGGCGCTCCGGACCGAGACGGCGTCCCGCTAGGATGGCGCCCTCGGTGAGAGTGAGGTCCTGTTCATGAACGAGGATGGCAGCTCAGTCAACAGGCTGATCGAGCGGTACTGGGAGGACCTGCTCGAGGCCGAGCCGATGCTCGGGACGGCGATCGGCGACGAGCGTTTCGACGACCGGCTGCCCGATCCCGGCCCGGCGGGTCGCGCGCAGCGTGAGCGCCTGCACCGAGGGGCACTCGAGGAGCTCGGGTCGTTCGAGATCGGCACGCTCGACGAGGACCGGCGCGTAAGCCTTGACATCCTCGAGGCGATCGCGCGCCGGGACCTGGCCGCGCTCGAGCACCGGACGGACCGGCTGTCCGCGGTCAGCCACCTGTGGGGCCCGGCGGGGCTGGTGGGCGAGCTGGCCTCGCTCCAGCGCGCCGATACCCCCGAACGCCTCGATCGGTACCGAGCTCGGATCGCGGCCACGCCCGCGTTCTACGACGCGGAGCTGGAGATCATGCGCGAAGGGATCGCCGACGGGGTCACGGCACCCAGGATCGTCGCCGAGCGGGCCTTGGCTCAGACCGAGCGGCTCCTCGCCACGGGCGCCGACGACTCGCCCGCGCTCGCACCGGTCCCGGCGGACGACGACGCCGGGCGCGAGCTCCTGACCCGGGCGATCGCCGATCAGCTCCTCCCGGCACTTGAGCGGTACCGCGCGGGGGTCCGCGACTACCTCCCGAACGCCACCGAGACGATCGGCCTATCGGCGCTTCCGGGCGGTGACGCCATGTACGCAGCCCAGATCCTGTCGTGGACGACCCTCGAGCTCGACGCGCGCGAGGTCCACGAGCTCGGCACCCAGGATCTCGAGAGGATCCAGGAGGAGCGCGGCCGTTCGGCCGCGATCCTCGGGTACCCGGACGCGGCCACCGCGGAAACGGGCATCGCGCAGCATGCCGCGTTCCGCTTCGCGTCGCCGGACGAGCTCAAGGCGGTGGCCGAGGCGCAGGTTCGAAGGAGCTGGGACGTGGCGCCGGCCTGGTTCGGCCGGGTCCCGAGCGCGAACTGCGAGGTGCGGCTCGTCGAGGCGTTCCGCGAGGCCGACATGCCCTTCGCCTTCTACAACCAGCCCACCCAGGACGGGTCCCGGCCGGGCGTCTACTACGTGAACGGCTTCGACCTCGAGCGCAAGCCGAAGCACCAACTCGCCTCGACCACGTACCACGAGGCCAACCCCGGGCACCACTTCCAGGTCGCGCTCGAACAAGAGATGGACGGCAGGCCGGCCATCCGCCGGTTCGGCGGCTTCCTCGCCGGGAGCGCGTTCACCGAGGGCTGGGGGCTGTACAGCGAGCGCCTCGCCGACGAGATGGGGCTGTACGAGGACGAGTCCGAGCGCCTGGGCATGCTCGACCTCCAGGGGATGCGGGCGGCACGCCTGGTCGTCGACACCGGCATCCACGCGCTCGGGTGGACCCGGGAGCGCGCGATCGCGACGCTCGAGGATGCGGGTCTGCCGACCGTGGAGGCCACGATCGAGACCGACCGGTACATCACGATGCCCGGCCAGGCGCTCTCGTACAAGATCGGGCAGTTCGAGATCGAGCGACAGCGCACCGCGGCGGCCGAACGCGAGGGCGCGGAATTCTCACTCCGCGCCTTCCACGACCGGCTGCTCGCGCTCGGCTCGCTTCCGCTGACGGCGCTCCGCCGTGAGCTCGCTCGCTAGGTCACCAGCCGGCGAACGCCCTACGCCGCTTACCAGAGATCTTTTGACCGGCCGACCCCTGTAGGCGAACGGGGCTACCTCCCGATACCTACGGTGACCGGGTGAACGAGAGGAGCGCTCCCATGCGCAACGTCTTGAAGGGTCTCGCCCTGAGCGCGGCGGCGATCGCCGTGATCGGCGGGACGATCTCCGCATCCGCCGTGCCTCCTACCAAGGATGTCCACGTCGATAAGGGGTGGTTCACGCTCGACTTCACCGACGAGAACGACGTGACGGTGCCCGGGTGCGAGGGCTTCTCGGAGGAGATGGTTTCCGAGCGCGCCACGGAGTTCACCTACTCCAACAATGGCGGCGAGGACGTGAAGGGGGTCCTGAAGGGGAGATTCGTCGGGACGATCACCAACCCCGACGGCGAGACGTTCCGGGACCACGCCGTGTTCACGGAGACCTACGACCTGGTCGAGGGGACGACGACCGTCTCGGGATCGAGCTACCACTACATCGTCAAGGGCCAGGGACAGGTCTTCGCCGAGGTCGGTCACAAGATCACCATCGACGAGACCGGAGAGATCTCGTTCCAGGCCGGACAGGACGACTTCGTGCAGTCGGACGTCGCGGGCATCTGTGAGGCGCTCGGCTAGACCCGACGACACGAACAACTCGAGAGGGCGGGCCAAGGCCCGCCCTCGCTCGTTTGACGTCCGCCGCCCCGATGGGACACGCTGCTCGTCCCGACCCGAGGACCCGGAACACATGCCGAACTCCGTCGACCGGCCGCGCCTGCGCGACCTCACGGCGCGCGAGCTCGCGCGCTTCGAGCAGGACCATCCGCGTTCGCGCGAACTCTCCGAGCGCGCCAAGGCCAACCTGCTGGCCGGCGTCCCGATGCCGTGGATGAGCGAGTGGGCAGGCTCATACCCCGTCTTCGTGGCCGAGGCACACGGGGCTCGCTTCACCGACGTCGACGGCCGCGAGTACGTCGATCTGTGCCTCGGCGACACCGGTGCGATGACCGGTCACGCGCCGAAGGAGGCGGTCGAGGCGATCGCCGAGCAGGCGGCCAAGGGCATCACGCACATGCTCCCGACCGAGGACGCGGCGTGGGTCGGCGCCGAGATGCAGCGGCGGTTCGGCCTGCCGTTCTGGCAGCTCTGCCTGACGGCAACCGACGCCAACCGCTTTACGATCCGGCTGGCCCGGGCGATCACGGCGCGCCCCAAGATCCTGGTGTTCAACTACTGCTACCACGGCTCGGTCGACGAGACGATCCTCACGATCGAGGACGGCGTGCCCGGACCGCGCCCCGGGAACGTCGGCGCGCCCGTCGATCCCACGCAGACCACGCGCGTCGTCGAGTTCAACGACGTCGAGGCACTCGAGGAGGCGCTCGCGCACGAGGACGTCGCGTGCGTCCTTGCCGAACCGGCCCTCACGAACATCGGGATCGTCCTGCCCGAACCGGGGTACCACGACGCGCTCCGACGGCTCACGCGCGACCACGGCACGTACCTGGTGATCGACGAGACGCACACGATCTGCGCCGGACCGGGCGGGGCGACGAGGGCCTGGGGGCTCGACCCGGACTTCGTCACGATCGGCAAGCCGCTCGCGAGCGGCGTCCCGGCCGCGTGCTACGGGATGAGCGCCGAGGTGGCCGAGCGCACCGAGACGTTCATGCGCTCGCTCCCGACGACGGACGTCGGTGGCATCGGCGGGACGCTCTCGGGCAACGCGCTCTCGCTGGCCGCGATGCGGGCAACGCTCGAGCACGTCCTGACCGAGGAGGCGTTCGAGCGGATGATCGCGCTCGGCGAGCGCTGGGCAGATGGCGTGAAGACCTCGATCGAACGGCACGCGCTGCCATGGGAGGTACAGAGGATCGGGTGCCGGGCCGAATACTGGTTCACGCCGACGCCTCCCCGCAACGGCGGGCGGGCGGCGGCGGTCGACGATCACGAGCTCGCCCGATTCACGCACCTGTACGCCCTGAACCGCGGGATCCTGCTGACGCCGTTCCACAACATGGCCCTGATGTCGCCCGCCACCACCGAGGCCGACGTGGACGCGCACTCGGTCGTGTTCGACGAGATGGCCGCCGAGCTCGTCGGCTGACGGCAGGGAACCGCAAGCCGCGCGTCGCGCCTCGTCGTAGGCTTCGGGCCTCATGGCCGACGCCGTCGGAAGGTTCCATTGGCTGGTGATCGACACCGTCGACCCCGATGCGATCGCGCCCTTCTGGTGCGCGCTCCTGGGTGTCGAGCAGCGCGGGTGGTTCGCCGACGACTACCTCATGCTCACGGCCGACGATCACACGCCGCCCGTCGCGTTCCAGCGCGTGCCGGAAGCCAAGGCGGTCAAGAATCGGCTCCACGTCGATCTGCAGGTCGACGATCTCGACGAGGCGTACGAGCGGATCGTGGCGCTCGGCGGGTCGGCGGTGTCCGAGGTGCGCGAGCTCCCGGGCGGCTATCGCTGGCGCGTCATGGCCGACCCCGAGGGCAACGAGTTCTGCATCGTGCCGCGCGACGAGGACTGATCGAACCTCAGTCGCCGCCGGCGCGGAGCACCTGACGGATCCGAACGCGTCCCGGACGGAGCAGCGCCCGCGAGTAGACCTTCGTCGCGATCGGGATCAGCGCCGCCGTCGAAACCACCGAGATCGCCAGCGAGGCCACGACCTCCCATGGGGCCGCGTCGCCCAGCACGATCCTCGTCGGCATGACGAGCGGCGACGAGAACGGGAGGAGCGACGCGACCACGGCCAGCGTCGAGTCCGGATCGCCCGTCGCGCTGAGCCCGATGATGAACGAGGCGATGATCAAGATCGTGAGCGGCGTCATCGTGGTTTGGAGATCCTCCTGCCGCGTGACGATCGAGCCCGCCACCGCGAACAGCCCCGCGTAGAAGAAGAACCCGAGGACGAACCAGACGAGCACGACCCCCATCGTCGCGATCGCGCCGGACGGGAACTCCAGCGAGCCGACGGCGTTCGACGCGAAGAGGGCCACGAGCCCGATCAGCAGGAGCTGCAGGAGCCCGAGCAACCCGATACCGAGGATCTTGCCTCGCAGCAGATGCGAGGGCCGCAGGGTCGCGAGGAGGACCTCGACGACGCGCGAGGACTTCTCCTCGACCACCCCCGCGGCGACCCAGTAGCCGTACGCGAACAGCTGCCCGTACAGCAGCAGGACGCCGACGAAGGCCACGGTCGCCGATTCGCTGCGTCGCGCGTCCACGGGCTCGAGCGCTTCGACCGGGAGCGGTCGTTGAAGCAGCGCCGCATCGACCTGCTCGTCGGAGAGCCCGGCCGCCACGAGGGCCTGCCTCGAGCGCTCACGGAGCGAGACCGCCTGGATCAGCCCGACGAGCTGCTCCGGGGGCTCGTCGCGCACCACGATCGCATCACCGTTCACGAGCGCCGCGTCGGCGTCGCCGGCATCGACGGCGCGCTCGGCCTCGGCCCGATCCGGGAGGGCGAGCACCTTCACCTCGAAGCCGAGGGCGTCGGCGGCCACGCGAACCTCCCCTCCGAGCACCTCCGACCCCGCGCCCACGACCACCAGGTCGAAGCTCGTGGGCCGGTTGAACGCCGCCGAGACCACGATCACGCCGACCAGCAGCAGCAGCGTGATCGCGGTCGACACCTGGAACCCGCGGTCGCGCGCTCGCTCGACGAACTCCCGTCTCGCGACGATCGGCCACATGCGCCGGCGAGCGCTCATCGCGCGACCTCGCGGCGAAAGATCTCGGACAGGCTCGGTTGGACGATGCTGAAGTGCCGGACCGCCCCGGCGGCCCGCGCGGCATCCAGAACGTCCGATGAACTCGCACCGTCGGCGAGCTCGACGATGGCGCCCTCGGTCAGCCGTTCGAGGACGCGGACACCCGAGACGCCGTCGAGCCATCCGTCCGCGGCGCCCGTCACCTCCACGCGGACCAGCCGCCTCGTGTCCCGGGCTCGGAGATCCGAGATCCGTCCCAAGGCCACCACCCGTCCGCGATCGATCATCACGACGGACTCGCAGAGACGCTCGACCAGCTCCAGCTGGTGGCTCGAGAACACGACGGGCGCGCCGGCGTCGGCCTGTCCGCGCAGGATCTCCGAGAGGACGTCGACGCCGACCGGGTCCAGACCCGAGAAGGGCTCGTCCAGCACGAGCACCTCCGGACGGTGGACGAGCGCCGCGGCGAGCTGGACGCGTTGCTGGTTGCCGAGCGACAGCGACTCGGCCCGGTCCTTGGCGCGTTCGGCGACGCCGAGCCGCTCGACCGTCCGAGCGGCCTGCGAGCGCGCGTCGTCGGGTTCGAGCCCGTGGAGACGCGCGAGGTACACGAGCTGGTCGAGGACTCGCATCTTCGGATACAGACCGCGCTCCTCGGGCATGTAACCGAACCGGCGCCGGGTATCGGCGTCGACGGGCCGGCCCAGCCACCGCACCTCGCCGGCATCCGCCTGCAGCACGCCGAGCGCGATCCGCATCGCCGTCGTCTTGCCGGCACCGTTCGGGCCGACGAACCCGACCATCTCGCCGGCCTCGACCCGGAACGACACGTCGTCGAGCGCCACGACGTCGCCGAACCGTCGCGTGAGACCGATGAGCTCGAGCGCCGCGGGGGGTCCTGGCATCGACGTCACCGCGAACCGATGGTCAGCACCGCCTTGCCTCGCACCCGCCGTTCGAGGAGGGCGGCGACCGCCGACGCCGCCTCGGTCCACGGCACCTGCAGGTCGATCTCGGTCCGCAGTCGCCCGCTCGAGACCAGCGCGACCAGCCGCGCGAGCTCGGCGGTGCCGATCTGGCCCTCGAGCAGCTCGTGCGTCACGAAGAACCCCCGGAGCGACGGCCCGCCGCGGCGGTAGAACGAGCGCGCGTCGAACGTCGTCGGCTCGCTCGACGAGTTCCCGAACGACACGACGATCCCGCGGTCGGACACGCGAGCGAGCGCGGCCGCGAGACTCCCGCCGCCCACCGACTCGAGGAGCAGGTCGAACGCGGCCCCCTCGGGGTCGAGGCCGATCACGACCTCGTCGGTACCCAGCTCGGGAAGCCCAAGCCCCCGCTCCGGGCTCCCGACGACGGCCGTCACGTGGGCCCGGGCCGCGTGCGCGAGCTGCACCGCGAACCGTCCGACGCCGCCTGCCGCGCCTGTGATCGCGACGCGCTTCCCGGCGAGGGGGCCGCCGAGTTCGAGCGTGCCGACGGCCGTGAGACCGGCGACCGGGAGGGTGGCCGCGACCTCGAAACCCATCTCCTTCGGGATCGGCGCGAGGTGGTCGCTCCGAACGGCGACGCGCTCGGCCCAACCTCCGCCGTTCGCCCAGCCGACGACGCGTGTTCCGTTCGGCGGGCTCGAGCCGTCGGGCGCGGCACCTGCGATCACGCCCGAGACGTCCCAGCCGGGTCGCCATCCGTCCTCCGCCGTCCGCAGGGCGGAGCACTCGCCGCGGTTGAGCGAGGATGCACGAACCTCGACCACGGCGACGCCGGGGGCGAGACTTGGCTCGTCGATCTCGCGCAGCTCGATGCCGCCGGGCGCCCCGGGCGCGGCTGCCAGCGCGAGCATCAGGTGACGATCTGGTGCGCCATCGAGAAGCCTCGTTTCTCGCGGAGCTCGGCCTGGATCAGGTGCACGACCGCGTTGATCTGAGCCAGGTGCGTGAACGCCTGCGGGAAGTTCCCGAGATGGCGTCCGGTGATCGCGTCGATCTCCTCCGCGTACAGCTGGAGCGGGCTCGCGAACGACAGGAGCTTCTCGCAGAGCTCGCGGGCGCGACGCAGCTCGCCGATCTCGACCAGCGCCGAGACCAGCCAGAACGAGCAGATCGTGAACGTCCCCTCCTCGCCCGACAGTCCGTCGTCGGTCTGCTCGACGCGGTAGCGCAGCACGAGGCCGTCCACCGTGAGCTCGTCAGCGATCGCGAGGACCGTGGCGCGGATCCGATCGTCGTCTTTCGGCAGGAACCGCAGGAGCGGCATCAGCAAGAGCGAGCCGTCGAGCGCCGTCGTCCCGTAGTACTGCGTGAACACGCCGCGCTCGTCGATGCCGTTGGCCAAGATATCCGCGTGGATCTCGTCGGCGACGGCGCGCCACTTCTGCTCGAGCGCCTCCTCGCCCCGGCGACGCGCCAGGCGCGCGCCGCGGTCGAGCGCCACCCAGCAGAACATCTTCGACGACGTGAAGTGCTTCGGCTCCCCGCGAACCTCCCAGATGCCTCGATCCGGATCGCGCCAGTGCTCGATCGCCTTCCCGACCTGCGCGACGGCGATCGGCCAGACGCGCTCGGTGATCCGGTCTCTCGACTTGGCGTTCAGGTAGATCGAATCGAGCAACGCCCCCCACACGTCGTGCTGGTCCTGGTCGAACGCGCCGTTGCCGATCCGCACCGGCTGCGCGTCCTCGTAGCCGGACAGGTGCGGCAGGATCGTCTCGGTCAGGTCGCGCTCGCCGCCGAGCCCGTACATCACCTGCAGGTCACTGCCGTCCTCGACCCGGTCGGCCACGAACTCGAAGAAGCCGTCGGCCTCCGAGTCGAACCCCAGCGTGTAGAGGCCCCACAGCGCGAACGTCGAGTCTCGGATCCACGAGTACCGATAGTCCCAGTTGCGCTCGCCACCCGGCGTCTCCGGGAGCGAGGTCGTCCCCGCGGCCATCAGCGCGCCGGTGGGCGCGTACGTGAGGCCCTTCAGCGTGAGCGCGCTCCGCTGCAGGTGGATGCGCCAGGGGTGGTCGGGGAACTCACCCTGGTTCAGCCACCCACGCCAGTACTCCTGCGTCCGCCACATCCGGTCGGCGGCGTCCTGGTAGTTCGGCGGCGGCTCGTGATCGGACCACGAGAGCGCGACGAAGCGCTCGTCCCCGTCCTGCATCGTCGTGGTCGCGTGCGCGCGTCGGCCCTCGAACCCCATCCGGAGATCGCTCGTCAGTCGCAGCGGCAGATCTCCGGGGGCGATCCGCGTGAGCGCGTGGCTGTATCCTTCGGTCTCGTACTCCCACGCGACCTCGGCGCGCGCGTAATCGGGCGAGGGCTCGCAGTCCATCAGCAGCTCGACGTGGCCGTTCACGCAGCGGATCGTGCGAAGCAGGACGTGCTCGGCCTCGTGGTCGCCCGGCGGCCGTTGGTACTCGACCGCCCGCTGCGAGTCGTCGTACCACGGCCCGACGAGCAGCGCGTCGCGGATCACGAGCCACCCCGTCCGCGTCTGCCACGTCGTCTCCAGGACGAGCGTCCCCGGCACGTACCGCCGCCCCGCCGGGACGGTGACGTCGACCGGGCCGACGCGGAAATGGCCCGCCGAACGGTCGAGCATGGCCGCGAAGACCGACGGGCCGTCGGGCCGGGGCAGGCAGAGCCACTCGACGCTGCCGCTCGGGGCCACCAGCGCCTGGACCTGCCGGTCCGACAGGAACGCGTACTGCGCGATCGGGGGGAACGGGCTCCCCTCAGCGAACCGCATCGTGCGCTCGGCGACCGCCATCGCGCGGATAGTAGCGGGAGCGCGAAAGGCCGTTCCTCGACCGACGACAGCCTAGGCCGCCGTCACGGCCTCCGCATCCTCGCGCTCGAGCGCGATCGCCAGCACCTCGTCGACCGTCTCGACCGGGTGGAACGCGATCTCCTCGCGAACCTGCTCCGGAACGTCGTCGAGGTCGCCCTCGTTGCGCTTGGGCAGGATGACCTCCTTCAGGCCGGCCCGGTGCGCCGCGAGCACCTTCTGCTTCACGCCGCCGATCGGGAGCACCCGGCCCTGGAGCGTCACCTCGCCGGTCATGCCGATGGTGCTTTTCACCGGCGTGTCCGAGAGCAGCGACGCGATCGCCGTGACCATCGTCACGCCTGCGCTCGGCCCGTCCTTGGGCACCGCACCGGCCGGCACGTGAACGTGGAACCTGCCACCGAGGTCGGATGGGTCGATGCCGAGGTCTCGGGCGTGCGAGCGCACGTACGAGAGCGCGATCTGTGCCGACTCCTTCATCACGTCGCCGAGCTGTCCCGTGAGCATCAGCGGGTCCTTGGCGTCGCCCTCGAGCCGCGTTGCCTCGATGAACAGGACGTCCCCGCCGGTCCCGGTCACCGCGAGCCCGGTCGCGACGCCCGGCACGCTGGTCCGGTCGGCGGCCTCGAAGAAGAACCTCGGGCGGCCGAGGTAGTCGCGGATGTCGTCGACGTCGACGCGGACCGGTGCCTGCGCATCGCCGCTCGCGAGCCTGGTGGCCACCTTCCGCAGGACCTTGCCGAGCTCGCGCTCGAGGTTGCGGACGCCGGCCTCGCGCGTGTAGTCCACGACGACCTGCCGCAGCGCGTCGTCGGTGAGCTCGACCTCGTCCGAACGCAGGCCGTTGCGTTCCTCCTGCCGCGCGAGCAGGTGGTCGCGTGCGATCACGACCTTCTCGTCCTCGGTGTAGCCGTCGAGCCGGATGACCTCCATCCGGTCGAGCAGCGGGCCCGGGATCGTCTCGGACACGTTCGCGGTCGAGATGAACAGCACCTCGGACAGGTCGAGGTCGACCTCGAGGTAGTGGTCGCGGAACGTGTGGTTCTGCGCGGGGTCGAGCACCTCGAGCAGCGCGCTGGAGGGGTCGCCGCGCCAGTCGGCGCCGACCTTGTCCACCTCGTCGAGCATCATGACCGGGTTCTTGGTGCCGGCCTCCTTCAGCGCTCGAACGATGCGACCCGGCAGCGCGCCGACGTAGGTGCGCCGGTGGCCGCGGATCTCCGCTTCGTCGTGGATCCCGCCGAGCGAGATGCGGACGAACTTGCGACCGAGCGCTCGCGCGACGGACTCGCCGAGCGACGTCTTGCCGACGCCGGGAGGGCCGACGAGCGTGAGGATCGCGCCCGAGCCGCGGCCCGAGGACGGGCCGAGCCCGCGCTCCTGCCGCAGCTTGCGGACCGCGAGGTACTCGACGATCCGGTCCTTCACGTCCGACAGTCCCGTGTGGTCCTCGTCGAGGATCGCGCGGGCCGAATCGATCTCGAGGTTGTCCTCGGTCCGGACGTCCCACGGGATCTCGGTCATCCAGTCGAGGTACGTGCGGATCCAGCCGTACTCGGGCGACTGCTCGGGCATCGCCTCGAGGCGACCGAGCTCACGCTCGGCCTCGGCGCGGGCGCCCTCGGGCATGTTCGCGTCGGCGATCTTCTTCCGATACTCCTCGACGATGCCCTCGCCCGACTCGTCGCCGAGTTCCTTGCGGATCGCGTCCATCTGCTGACGCAGGATGTACTCGCGCTGGTTCTTCTCCATCCCCTCGCGGACGTCGCTGCGGATCTTGTCCTTCAGCTCGAGCTCGGCGAGGACCTCCTTGGCCCAGTCCAGGACCTTCTCCAGGCGCTGCTCGACGTCGAGCGTCTCGAGGACCTCGACCTTTTGCTCGATCGACAGGTCGGGCGAGTACCCGGCCGTGTCGGCGATCTGCCCGATGTCCGAGATGCCTCTTAGGAACTCCGCCACCTCGGGCACGCCGCGGGCCTCGACGATCGTCTCGAGCGTCGCCTTGTACTGGTGGGCGAGCTCACGGGCGCGCTCGGACGCGACCTCGGGATCCGGCCGCGGCTCGATCTGCACCCACGTGGTCTCGCCGGTGCCGGCCACGCCCGTGCCGACGACGGCGCGGACCATCCCCCGGATCACCAGGGCCTCGAGACCGCTGGGGAGGCGGCCCACGTCCTCGACCTTCGCAACGGTGCCGATCTTCGCGTATCGGTTGCCGATCCTCGGCACGAGCAGCAGCTCGCCGTTCGAGGACTCGGAGGCGGCTATCGCCCGGCGGGCCTCATCGGACTCGATCGTGAGGGTCACGACCATCCCGGGCAGCACAACGCCCGAGGTCAGGGGCAGGAGCGGCAGAATCTGGGTGTCGAGCTGAGCCATGTCGGGTTCGTCTCCTTCGTTCGTCTCTGGTGCGTTAACGCCCTGCTCAGGCACGCTATTCCCCAGGTGTAAGCGTGATTACAGGCGCCGAAGCCTGCCGGCGGGGCTGGTAGGCCTATCCTGGGCTCGAGGTGTTCGAGCGCTTCACCGACCGAGCCCGGCGAACCGTCGTCTTCGCCCAGGAAGAGGCGAGGCTCCTCAACCACAACTACATCGGGACCGAGCACATCCTGCTGGGCCTCTTGCGCGAGGAAGAAGGGGTGGCCGCCAGGGCGCTCACGAGCCTCGGCGTCTCGCTCGAAGCTGTTCGGCGCGACGTCGGTGAGATCGTCGGACGGGGATCGGAGGTCCCCCGCGGCCACATCCCGTTCACCCCCCGAGCGAAAAAGGTCCTCGAGCTCTCACTGCGCGAAGCGCTGCAGCTCGGTCACAACTACATCGGAACCGAACACATCCTGCTCGGGCTGATCCGCGAGGGCGAGGGCGTCGCAGCCCAGGTCCTGCAGAAACTCGGCGCCGATCTCAACCGGGTCCGCCAGACGGTGGTCCAGCTCCTGTCCGGCTATAGGGCAGGCGCGGAGGTTACGGGAGTCGAGGGCGCCGCCGAGAAGGTGGAGCTCACATCCGAGATGGCCATCACCGAGGAACCTCCGGGCGACGACGCCCCAACCTGTCCGAACTGCTTCGGGGCTCTCGACGAGACGCTCGCGGTGAGGGTGCTGGAGACGACCGCCGAGGGCGAAAACCTGTCAGTGAAGATCGCGTACTGCAGCCGATGCGGGGTCGCGCTGGGCATAGCCCCCTGAGCGCTGCTATTCGGCGGTTGTTGCGGGCGGCGTCACTTGAAGGACCACGCCGTCGTCGAGGATCGGCAGCCAGAGCGAGCCGTCCTCGAACGCCAACACCTGGTTCGCGTTGATCAATCCGTGGTCGGCGACGGTCGACTCCGCTACGACTTGTTCGGTCGCGACGTCGATGCCCACGAGCTCGGGACCGATCTCCGTCGCCACCCACAGGATGCTGCCGTCGAACGCGAGTCCGTCGGGCGCGACCGGCGTGTCCACGGTTGCGACGATCTCGTTGGTCTGCGGATCGATCGCCTGCACGGCGTCGACATCCGTCGTCGAGACCCAGAGGAGACCCCCGGCCTCGGCCATGATCTGCGGACCCTGCTCGGTGGTGATCTCCGCGACGACCTCCTCCGTCTTTGGGTCGATCCGCGTGATCGTCCCGTCGAAGTAGCTCGAGACCCAGACGTCCTCGAACGCGAACGTCGCGAACCGAGGCTGCAGGCCAACGTCGATCTCGGTGACCATCTCGTTCGTCGTCGCGTCGATACTCGCCACGACCGAGTCGTCCTCGCACACCACCCAGACCGATCCGTCGGCGACGGCGAGCCCCTCCGGCGCGGCGCACACGTCGATGTCGGTTACGACCTCGTCGGTCGACGGATCGATCCGTGACACCGTGTCGTCTTCGGCGTTCGAGACCCAGACGCCGCCCTCGCCCACCGCCACCTCGAGGGGGATCGGGCCGACGCGGACCGTCGCGAGGACGTCGCCGCTGGTGGGGTCGATGCGCGAGAGCGAACCGCGAGGGGCATTCGTCTCGGCGTTGACCACCCAGAGCGACCCTTCGCCGGCGGCGATACCGATGGGGTCGGCGCCGACCTCGACCGTCGCCTCGACCTCGGCCGGTTGCGGGCCGGTCGGGACGGAAGAGATCGGGCGTTCGGCCGTCGAGCTCGTCGCGTCGCCGCCCCGGTCGTCACTCGAGCAGCTCGAAAGAAGGACGAGGGCGCCCGCGAACGCGAGCAGGATCACGCGTGGTCCCCCTCGCCCCATCGTCTTGCGATACGTGCTGCGACGCATGGCGAGACGGGTTCGGGGAGCGCTGGGCAGGAAACCGCAACCCGAGACGTCCCGCCGGGGCCTATCCTTGCCCCGATGGCCGAGGCCGAGGGGGCGCGCGCGCTCTTCAAGCAGGTCGCGGACCGCGTCGACGAACGGCTGTTCGGCGTGCGTGAGCCGCTCCGGCTGGTGATGGTCGGGATCCTCACCGGCAACCACGTGCTGATCGACGATGTGCCCGGTGTCGGAAAGACCACGCTCGTCCGGATGCTCTCCACCCTGCTCGGGCTCCGGTTCCAGCGGGTCCAGTTCACCCCCGACCTGATGCCGAGCGACATCACCGGCACGTCGGTGCTGAACATGAAGACCAACGACTTCCAGTTCCGACCCGGCCCGCTCTTCACGCAGGTGCTCCTCGCCGACGAGATCAACCGGGCGACGCCGAAGACGCAGGCGGCGCTGCTGGAGGCGATGCAGGAGCGACAGGTGACGGTCGACGGCGAGACCCATCCGCTCCCCGATCCGTTCTTCGTCCTCGCGACGCAGAACCCGATCGAGCTCGAGGGTACGTTCCCGCTCCCCGAGGCCCAGCTGGACCGCTTCCTCCTCCGCGTGAAGCTCGGCTACCCGGACGAGCGCGAGGAGCTGCGCATCCTGCAGACGAAACCGGCGGATCGCACGTTGCCGGAGGAGCCGCTGGGCGACCTGCCACCGCTCCGGGAGCTCCGCGATACGATCGCGTCGATCGGGCTCGAGCACCCGGTCCGCTCCTACGTCGTCTCGCTCGCCCGGGCCACCCGCGACCATCCCGAGCTCTCGGTGGGCGCCAGTCCTCGCGCGGTCGAGCAGATGGGGGATGCGGCCCGCGCGTTCGCGATGCTCGACGGCCGCGACTACGTCCTGCCCGACGACGTGAAGGCGCTCGCCGAACCCGTCTTCGGACACCGGCTCGTCCCGACCACCGACGCCAGGATCCGCGACCGCGACGCCGACGAGATCCTGCGCGAGGTCCTGCGCTCGGTCCCCGTGCCGACCGAGCTCGACACGTAGCTCGATACCTGGGGGGCTCGCCACGGACACGCCGGAACGACGGCAGATCGCCCTCTACATCGCCTGCATCGTCGGGGTCTTCGCGATCGCCTGGGGACAGGTCGTCGTCCTGCTGTGGGCGTCCGCGATCGCCACCCTCTCGATCGCGTCGACGCTGTGGGCGCGCTCGGCCCTGAAGGGCGTCAGCGTGGAGGTCGCGTTCGAGCCGGCGAGGGCGTTCGTGGGCGAGGACGTCACGCTCCGCCTTCGGATCACGAACGACAAGCGGACGCCGCTCCCCATCGTCCGGCTGCTGGTCCGCTTCCCGTTCAGCCTGCTCCCCGAGGCGGCGCCGAACCCGACGGCGCTCCGTGGCCACCGCCGCCGGCTGTCGATCGCCGGGCGCAGCGAGGTCGAGCTCCGCCTGCCCGTGGTCGTCACCACCCGCGGCGAGTACTGGCTCGAGGGCGTCGATGTCGTGGTCTCGGATCCGTTCGACCTCGCCCCGATCAAGCTCGAGGCCGAGACGGACCGACCCCTCCTCGTGATGCCCGAGCCGCGCGTGGGGATCCCGCTGCACATCGCGCGGCGCCTCCCGTTCGGCTCCCCCGCGCCGTCGGTGCGGCTGTTCGAGGATCGCGAACACTTCGCGGGCGTTCGCGACTACGAGCCCGGCGACCCAATGCACCACGTCCACTGGCGGCTGTCGGCCCACACCGGCAAACTCCAGACGAAGCGCTACGAGCCGACGCGCTCGGCCGAGGTGCTGTTCGCCCTCGACGTCTCGAACGGCGAACCGTTCTGGCACGGGGTCGACCCCGACACCGCGGAGGAGTCGATCGGATGGACGTCGTACCTCGCGCGCCAGGCGATCCACGCCGGATGGCGGACGGGCCTCGTCGCGAACACGCACCTTCGCCGCGGGCGCGGTCCGTTGCGCGTGCGCTCCTCGGATTCGGCCGGCAACGAGGCGGTGCTGTTCGCCGCGCTCGCCCGGATGCCGAACCAACCCACGAGCGACCTCGGGCCCGTGCTCAGGGAGGTCGGACGGCGCCTGGTCCGGCGGACCACCGTGATCGTGGTCTCGCCGCGCCCGGGCGCGGCGCTGTCCCACGAGATGGAGGTGCTCCGACGACGGGGGTGCGACGTGATCCACCTCTCGCCGCTGGAAGCCTTCCGGGAGGCGGCGTCGTGATCGGCACGGGCGCGTCCGCATGATGGCGTCGGGCGAGGTCCTGCGCCCCGAGCCTCGGGAGCTGCGCGCGTGCGGGCTGGCCGCGCTCGCCGAGGCCGGCGTGCTCGCCCTGCCCGTGTGGCTCGTCCTGACCGAGACACGAGGGCTGCAGATCGGTGTGATGGCCTTCGCCGTGCCGTTCGTGGCGGTCTACGTCGGGGGCGTGCTGCTGGCCTGCCGGTTCCGGACGTCGCCGAACGTCGCGATCAGCGCGGCCGTGCTCGCCGTGCTGGCCGGGATCTGGTTCGGACACGGCGACCTCAACCGGATCGTGTTCGCGATCGTGGTGTGTCTGCTCGTCGCGTTCCGGCTCGTCACGCTCGCCCTGCGGGACTGGCGCACGCCGATCCACGCCGAGGTCGGGTGGTTCGCCCTGGCGCTCGGCCTCGAGGTGCTGATCGCGGCCGGAGCGACGAGTGAGTGGCGAGCGCCGCTCCTGCTGTTCGTCCCGGTGTTCTTCGTGGCGGCGCTCGCGAGCAGGGCGAGCACCGTGTGGACCTCGGGCGGCGCCGGCGAGCTGGACGAGCAGGTTCGAGCGGCGTGGATCCGGCGAGCCCTCCTCGCCACCGGCGCACTCGTGGCCGCGATGGCCGCGGCGGTCGTGCTGAGCATCGAGGGCGGGGTCTTCCATCGGATCGGGGTATGGCTGACCCCCGCGGCCGATGCCCTCGCCACGCTCCTCGCATGGGTGCTCTCGCAGGCCGCGCGGCCGATCTTCTGGCTGGTCGACCGGCTCGGCATCGATCCCGACCGCGTCCGCGAGTTCCTCGAGAGCCTTCGTGAAGGCTCCGCGCGCCGAGCGTTCGAGCAGCAGGGCGCGGGCGAGGCGTCGATCTGGCAACGGATCCTCGGGTTCCTCGTGTTCCTGGCCATCGCGTACGCGGTCGTCCGCGCGATCCGGCATTTCCGTCCACCCGTAGGCGCCGAACCCGAGTCGCACGCCCTCGGCACGCAGACCGAGTCGCCGATCTCGATCGTCGAGGCGGTCCCGGCACGGTCGCTGTTGCGACGTGAGCTGCCCGCGGACGCCGTGCGCCGCTGGTACGCCGAGACGCTGCTGACGCTCCGAGAGCTGGGGATCATCCGTGAGCCGTGGCAGACGCCGACGGAGTTCGCGCCGGTGGTGGCCGAGGCCGTCCCGGGTTGCGCGGCGGAGTTCGAGCTGCTAACGCACGCGTACGAGGACGTCCGGTACGGGAGGCTGCGCCTTGATCGGCCCGCGCTCCGCGACCTCGCGAGCGGTCAGAAACGCATCGCCGCAACGCTCCGCCGCGGTTGACGGCGTCTGTAGGATGGCCGGTTCCATGAGCGATCCCGCGATCGTCGTCGAAGGGCTTGCCAAGCGGTACGGCAAGGTCGAGGCGCTCGCGGGCATCGACCTCGGCGTGCCCCCCGCCACGGTCCTCGGGCTCCTCGGCCCGAACGGCGCCGGGAAGACGACCGCTATCCGGATCCTGACCACACTGCTGCATCCGGATGCCGGCCGGGCGACCGTCGCCGGGTTCGACGTCGTCAGCCAGGCGGAGGAGCTCCGGCACGTGATCGGCCTCGCGGGACAGAACGCCGCGGTGGACGAGAACCTCACCGGTCTGGAGAACCTCGAGATGGTCGGGCGGCTGTACCACGTGCCCGCCGCCGAGGCGCGCAGACGAGGCGAAGAGCTGCTCGAGCGGTTCGAGCTGACCGACGCGGCCCACCGAACGGCCAAGACCTATTCCGGCGGCATGCGCCGCCGGCTCGACCTCGGCGCAAGTCTGGTGGGCCGCCCCCAGGTCCTGTTCCTCGACGAGCCAACGACGGGTCTCGACCCGCGGAGCCGCCTGGAGATGTGGGACATCATCCGCGAGCTCGTGAAGGAAGGCACCACGTTGCTGCTCACCACGCAGTACCTGGAGGAGGCCGACCATCTCGCGGACAAGATCGCCGTGATCGACCTGGGGCGCGTCATCGCCGAGGGAACCTCGGACCAGCTGAAGGCGCGGGTCGGCGGGGAGGTACTCGCGCTTCGGGTCGCCGAACGCGACCGGGCTCCCGACGCTGCAGGTGCGGTCCTAGGCCTTGGCCCCGGCGGTGGCAACGTCGACAACAACACCGGCGAGATCAACGTGCCGGTCGGCACCGACGGGACCGCGATCCTCACCGAGGCGGTCCGCCGGCTGGACGCCGAGGGCATCAAGCTCGCGGATGTCAGCCTGCGAAGGCCTACGCTCGATGACGTCTTCCTCGGGTTGACCGGCCACGCCGCCGAGGGCGGAGGGGACGGAGACGCCGGCGACGAGGCGAGCGGAGACGGAGACCGGAAGTCCAAGCGCAAGCGCAAGCGGGAACAGGAACGGGTGCGGGAGCGGACATGAGCGCGATCACCGAAACCCTCCGAGAGCCCGGCCGGCTCGCCGCTACGGTCTCGGATTGGTGGGTGCTCACCAAGCGGAACCTGGTCACCTACCTGCGCAAGCCGGACCTGCTGGTGTTCTCGACGATCCAACCCGTGATGTTCGTGCTGCTCTTCGTGTACGTCTTCGGCGGGGCGTTCGAGCTGATCCTGCCGCCCAGCGTCCCGTATGTCGACTTCCTGATGCCGGGGATCTTCGTGCAGACCGCGATCTTCGCCGCGACGCAGACCGGGGTCGGCCTCGCCGACGACCTGCAGAAGGGACTGATCGACCGCTTCCGCTCGCTGCCGATGGCGCGCTCGGCGGTCCTGGCTGGCCGCACGGCCGCCGACACGGTCTCGGTCTTCATCCAGACGATCCTGATGCTGATCGTCGCGTACCTCGTCGGCTACCGGCTCCACGAAGGCGGATTCGAGGCGCTGCTGGCGTTCATCATCGTCGTCGCCGTCGGCTACGCGTTCACGTGGGTGTCGGCGTTCGCGGGCCTGTCGCTGAAGACGATCGAGGCCGTGCAGGCGGCGCTGTTCACGATCGTGTTCCCGTTCGTCTTCGTGAGCACCGCGTTCGTGCCGCTCGCCACGTTCCCGAGCTGGCTCCAGCCGTTCGCCGAGTACAACCCGGTGACGATCTGGGTCGACACGGTCCGCGTGCTCACGCTCGGCGACCTGTACTCCCCCGCGACGAGCCCACTGTTCGCCGACGTCAAGTCGCTCGGCACGCTCATGTGGCTTTCGACGCTGTGGTTCGCGGGGTTCCTCGCGTTCTTCTCCTTCCTCGGCGTCCGCTGGTACCGCCGCACCTAGACAGCCACCCTTCCGCTCCACGGGGAACATTTCGCCCCCAGCGGCAGGTTGTCGCGTGACGTCGGTACAGTAGTTGGAACGTCCGTTCGGTGGGGGTCCCTGCTTGTTCGGTTTCGAAGGCGAGAATGCGCGCGAGAAGGTCATCGTCCTGTTCACGATGTGCTTCGCGCTCGCGATGGCGATGCTCGACAACACCGTCGTCAACGTCGCCCTGCCGACGATCAGCCGCGAGCTGGGCGCCGGGGTCAGCGAGCTGCAGTGGATCGTCGACGGCTACGTGCTCGTCTTCGCGTCGCTCCTGCTCACCGGCGGGATCGCCGGCGACCGCTACGGCCGCAAGAAGGTCTTCCTCACCGGCCTCGTGGTCTTCACGCTCGCCTCTGCGCTGTGCGGTCTCTCGCAGAGCACCACACAGCTGATCGCCGCGCGCGCGTTCCAGGGCGTCGGTGCGGCGCTGCTCATGCCGGGGACCCTGTCGATCATCACCGTCACCTTCCCTCCCCACGAGCGCGCCAAGGCGATCGGCCTGTGGGCGGGGATGTCGGGTGTCGCGCTCGCGCTCGGACCGACGGTCGGCGGCCTCATGGTCGAGCGCCTGGGGTGGCAGTCGGTCTTCTTCCTCAACGTGCCGATCGGGATCGTGGCCGTCGTCACGGCATCGCGCACCGTCCGCGAGTCCGTCTCGGAGGTCACGCGCGAGCTCGACATCCCCGGCCTGCTGCTGGGGTCGGGCGCCCTGTTCAGCGCCACCTACGCGCTGATCGAGGCCAACGAGCTGGGCTGGAGCGACCCGCTGATCGTCGGCATGCTGGTCGCATCGGCCGTCCTCACGGTCTCGTTCCTGCTCTTCGAGCGTCAGAGCCCCAAGGCGATGCTCCCGCTCCGGTTCTTCCGCATCCCCGCATTCTCCGCGGGGGCCACGGTGGCGTTCAGCGTCTCGTTCGGGATGTTCGCCACGTTCTTCTTCATGTCCCTGTACATGCAGCTGATCCGCGGGTACAGCGCCTTCCAGGCCGGCGTCCGGTTCCTCCCGATGACGGTGTTGATCATCTTGACCGCGCCCAACGCCGGGCGCTACGCCTCCAAGCACGGCTCGAGGATCCCCATGACGTTCGGTCTGCTACTTGCCGGCACGGGCCTGCTGCTCCTGTCGCGCATCTCGATCGAGACGCCCTACCTGCTGATGGCACCCGTCTTCGCGATCATGGGTATCGGGATCGGCGCGACCATGGCTCCGATGACGGCGGCCGTCATGAACGCCGTCGGGCCCGAACGTGCCGGCCTCGGCTCGGCGACGACGAACTCGGCCCGCGAGGTCGGTGGCGTCTTCGGGATCGCCCTGCTCGGAACCATCCTGACGACGCGGCTGAACACGGTGCTCGCCCCCGCCTTGGCGCCGCTCGGGCTCGCCCCGGCCACGCAGGCGTCGATCGAAACCACGGCCGGGCACGGCACGCTGGACCCGTCCCAGCTCGCCGGGCTCCCGGTCGAGCAGCGCGGAGCGGTGGTGGCGGCGTTCCGCGAGTCGTGGATGAACGGGTTCCGGCTGTCCCTGCTGGTGGCCGGCCTGGTGCTCCTGATCGCGGCTGTGGTGGCCAACCGGTTCATCCCGGGCCGCGCCCACGCACGCGAGGTCACCGCGGCTGCCCGGGTGGGTGACGCCTCTGCGCTCGAGGTCTCCTAGACTTCGAGCGTGGACGAGGACAAGGAGCTCATCGAGCAGATCGAACAGCTGGCGCACGAGGAGCATGCGCTGTTCGACAAGGAGTCCCGCGGCGAGGCCTCCACGAAGGAGCGAGCCCGGCTCAAGGAGATCGAGGGGGAGCTCGAGAGCTGCTACGACCTCCTGCGGGCTCGGCGGGCTCGGCGGGCGGCCGGGCTCGACCCCGACGTCGAACCCGTGATCGATGCCTCCGCCGTCGAGGAACCCACCCCCTAGTGCCCCACGGCCGGGTCCGTTTCGGTCGGGTCGAGGTCATCCCCCTCTGCGACGCCGTCGTGTCGTCGAGCAAACCGGGCTCGGCCTCCTACCCCGGCGCGGACGAGGCGATCTGGCGCGAGGCGCGCGAGCGTCATCCGGAGGTCTTCGCTCCCGACGGACGCTGGCGCTTCCACGTCCACCCGTTCGTCGTGCGTTCGAACGGCCGGACCTTCCTGGTGGACACGGGGCTCGGTCCCGAGTCCGCTCCGGCGTTCGCGTGGAGCGGAACCGCCGGCCGCCTCTCCTCGGAGCTCGCCGGGGCGAGGATCGACCCCGACGAGGTCGAGCTCGTGCTGATCACCCACGTCCACGACGACCACATCGGGGGGAACGTGGCCGACCCGACGACGCCGGCGTTCCCGAGCGCCCGCTACGTCGTCCACCGGGCCGACTGGGAGCTGATGGCGAACGCCACCGACGAGGAGGACCGGGAGATCTTCGCCGCCGTCCTCGCGCCGCTCGAACGCGCGGGTGTGGTCGAGCTCTCGGACGGCGCGTTCACGGTGACCGACGAGCTGCGGCTCGAGCACGCCCCCGGCCACACGCCGGGGCACCAGGTGCTCTCGATCGACTCGAGCGGCGAGCGGGCCCTGATCTCCGGCGACCTCATGAACCATCCGGCCCAGCTCCTGCAGCCGGGCCTGGCGAGCGCGACCGACATGGATCCCGAGCTTGCGGACGCGACACGTGAAGCGTGGCTCGAACGGATCGAACGCGAGGGCCGCATCGTCGCACCGGCGCACTTCGCCGAGCCGTTCGGCGCGATCACCCCGGACGGCGGCGGACGGCGTTGGGAGCCACTCGTTCACGGAAGCGGATGATCGGACGCCGTTCGGGGGCGGTCAGTCCGGCACTGCGGGGTCGTCGAACCCGTACGCCTTGTGCGACCCGTCGCAGAACGGTTTGTTGCGCGACTGCCCGCACCGGCACAGGGTCTGGCGGTTGCGCACCTCGTACGGCGTCTCGTCCTCGGAGACGACGGGGATCCCACCGCGGATCCAGTAGGACGCGTTGGGCTCGACGCCGACCGACGGCTCGAACGACGGCTCCACCGGCTCGGGATCGGGCAGGACCGCGTACGCCAGCCGGCCCGACGGGCACCGGGTCGTCATCGCGGTGAACTCGGCCCGCACGTCGGGGTCGTCGGCCTCCTCGACCATCTCCCAGACGCCGGTCTGCACGTTCCGGCAG
>Ga0299907_10000151_pt1 | contig 28606 bp, 34 predicted proteins | sample RVTome_16_FD_198680 | JGI IMG/M metagenome (GOLD analysis project Ga0299907, IMG submission 198680) | Soil microbial communities from uranium-contaminated site in the Upper Colorado River Basin, Wyoming, United States - RVT152D67 (version 2) ...
GCTATCGCCGGCCGATCACGATCGCCGTCGCCGTTGCGTCCGTTGCGTTCTTCGTGGCCGTCCTGCCGATGCTCGAAGGGTGGGAGATGCCCGTCGGGTACCTGGACGGCGTGCGCCGGTGGTTGTCCTGGGTCATCCCATAGCCCGGCGCCGCTCCACCGCATGTGTGGGAGCATGCGGCACGTGAATCTCGAGTCCATCTTCAAGGCCTACGACGTGCGCGGTGTCTACCCGGACGAGTTCGACGAGGAGACCGCCTACCGCATAGGCGGCGCCTTCGCCCGATTCGTGCCCGATCACACGCTGCTGGTCGGCCGCGACATGCGCGTTTCGTCCGAACCGCTCGCCGTGAGCTTCATGAAAGGCGTAACCGACGCCGGATCCAACGCGATCGACCTCGGCCTGACGTCGACCGATCTCGTGTACTTCGCGTCCGGCTCGAAGGATCTGCCCGGCGCGATGTTCACGGCTTCGCACAACCCACCCCAGTACAACGGCATCAAGTTCTGCCGGGCCGGAGCGGCGCCGGTGGGGGAGGAGACCGGGCTGGTCGCCATCCGTGCGGGGGCCGAGGCGGGCTTGGATCCGGCGCCCGATCCGGGGTCGGTCACCCAGCTCGACCTGCTCGAGGACTTCGCGACGCACCTGCTCGGCCTGATCGACATGTCGTCGATGCGCCCGTACACCGTGGTTGTCGACGCGGCCAACGGCATGGCCGGCAAGGTCGTGCCCGCCGTCTTCGACCGGCTCCCGGTGCGTCTCGTCCCGTTGTACTTCGAGCTCGACGGGTCCTTCCCCAACCATCCGGCCGATCCCATCCAGCTCTCCAACCTCGCAGATCTACAGGAGACCGTGCTGGCCGAAAAAGCAGACGTCGGACTCGCTTTCGACGGCGACGCCGACCGCGTGTTCCTCGTCGACGAACGTGCCGAGCCCGTATCGGGCAGCCTCACCACCGCGCTCGTCGCCCGTCGCATCCTCGAGCGTCACCCCGGCGCGACGATCGTCCACAACGTGATCTGCTCGCGCGTGGTCCCGGAGGTGATCGCCGAGCACGGAGGCAAAGCAGTCCCGTCGCGCGTCGGCCACTCGTTCATCAAGCAATTGATGGCCGAGACGGAAGCAGTGTTCGGCGGCGAGCACTCCGGCCACTACTACTTCAAGGACAACTTCCGCGCGGATTCCGGGATCCTCGCCGCGCTGTACGTCCTCGAGACGATGTCGGCCGAGGGCAAACCGCTCTCGGAGCTCCTCGCTCCGCTGCGCCGATACTCGGCCTCCGGCGAGATCAACATCCGCGTCGGTGACCCGAAAGCGGTGATCGGCCGCATCGCCGATTCGCGCACGGACGGTGAGGTCGACCGCACCGACGGGATGACCGTTTCCTACGACGACTGGTGGTTCAACGTCCGGCCGTCGAACACCGAACCGCTGCTGCGCTTGAATGTGGAGGCGAACACCGAAGAACTTATGGAGCGCCAGCGCGACGAGCTCGTCGCGCTGGTCGAGAAGATCGAGAAAGGGGACTGACGTGCCGGTCGACAAGGAGCTGCTGGAGATCCTCGCCTGCCCCAAGTGCAAGCAACCCGTCGAAGAGAAGCGCAAAGGGGGAGCCGAGTTCCTCGTGTGCGTCGCGCAGGACTGCCGATTGGCCTACCCCGTGCGCGACGACATCCCGGTGATGCTCATCGACGAAGCCGAGCGCTGGCGCGACTGAAGCTACGCGACGCGTGCCACCAGGCGTCCGCGCTCGAGCCAGGCGGCCGCTTCCGGTGAGAGCGCTTCCGCAACACGCGCGTCGTAGCGCGCGAGCTCGGCATCGGTGAGGACGCCGCGCCATCGGCCGTTCGAGCCCTTGTAGAAGAAGCTGTCGGCGCCGCCGACGAAGGCGAGGTCGAGTTGCTGGGCCTTCTTCGCGTCCTCGCGCATCTCGTCGAGGCGACACCGTTCGACGACGGCCGGCCAGTGCTGCTCGGAGACGTCGATCGCGAGAAAGTCGGCTATACGCCGCATCTCGCACTCGAGGTCGGCGAGCATGTCGTTGTAGTGGACGAACAGCACGTTCGGCTCGTTGCGCAGCTCCCACCACGTCGCGCAATGGTTGAAGTGCGACCACCACGGAGCACCGTCGTCCTCCCACGGGAACGATCCTCGGCTGATGAAGCTGTCGAAGAACCCGTGGACGTCACCGTTCCAGATCGGCATGTCGGCAACGTCGGGGCCCGCGAGCTCGTTCAGCAGGTGCGTGAACGCGTGACGCATCTTGTCCCAGTGGTTGATGATCGACATGAAGACGTCACGGCCGTCGCGACCCACGACGACGTACTTCGTGGCTTCGAAGATCGGTACACCGTCGGCCGGCGTGTGCGTCTTGATGAACCTTCGGTGCGCCTGGGCGGCCAGCATCTTGAGCACGTCTTCGATCGGCACCCAACGGGCGTCGAGCCACGGGGACAGCTCACCGACGTAGCCGGGCGCGGCACCGTCCGGCCAGAGCAGGCTCGCGACGATCCCTTGCGTCCACGTGGTGCCGGCCTTCATCGATGTCGTGATGACGATGTCGTCCGGACGGGCCACGAACTCGTCCCATCGGCTGCTGTCGAACACCGCGTGCCGGTAAACGCGTGTCGGTGCTCTCAGGACCATGGACCGAAGGATACGGCGAGATTGACCATCGGCATAGGTCTTAGTCCACAGACCGGCGCACGCCGTTGGTGTTAGTCGACGACACGCTTCTTCTCGTCGACCTGCAGGAGGCCCTTTGACGAATCCAGGACGACGATGACGTTGTTCCACGGGTCGGCGACGACGGCGCACAGGCCGATCTGTATCTCGAACGGACCGGCGAGCACCTTTCCGCCGGCGGCCGTGAACCTCTCGAGGGCTTCGGTCACCGACTCGACCATCAGGTCCGTCTCGATGGGCCGGTCCTCGGTGTGCAGCACGAGCTCCGCCGTGGAGTCGGGCAGCCGTAAGCCCGCCGCCGTGTCACTACGCCAAATGAGCTCGTGGCCGAGCTTCCCCGAGTAGAAAGCGAGCGCTTCATCGAGATCGGGGACGGGGAGGCTGAGGCAGTCGACCTTTCGAAAGAGCGAATCACTCAATCTTCACCGTTTTCGATCAGTTGGTCGGAGGCCACTTCTGGAGTCCGACCAGCCTAATCACCAGCCTGCCGCGGTTGGTCGGTCATGGTCCCCGAGCGGCGGCCGCTCGGCTCCCTAGCTGCGGTGCTGGCCTCGGCAAGACGAGATCCGCTTTCCCATTCGGGAGATGTTGGAGCGAACCTCCGCCTTCGTGAAGCCAGCGGTGGTGTTTGCCGCACACCATCACGAGATTGCTCGCCGTGGTTCGGCCCCCATGCGCGTAGTGGACCTCGTGATGCGCGTGGAGCCATCGCGTGTTCGAGCAACCCTCGACTATGCAGCCGCGGTCACGCGCGATCAGCTGACGCCGCAAGTGCGTGGGCACCGTCCGCGTCATCTTGCTGGCACCGATCTCTTCGCCGGCGGGGTCGTGCACGATTACTTGAACGCGCGCGTCGCACGACAACCTGCGAGCGGTATCAGCGGCGATCACCATCCCGCCCTGCATCGTGGCAACGCCATCCTCGGAGGCCAGCGCCGCTGCATCGGTGTGTACGACGACATTCGCTCGGTCTGGATCTGGGTCGGCCCCCAGCGCGAGCGACGACATCTGCACCAACGCATCGGCGCATCGCTGCGCGAACGGCTCGAGCCCTCCGGTCATCGCGTCACGCGGCGCCGTGTCGGCGATGCGCTCGACGGCAGCCTTGAAGGTCTCGCCGTCGGCATCGGAAAGCCGTCCCCAGAAATGCACGACGCCCTCCTCGACGTCGCGGACGATCTTCAGGTAGCGACGGCGGTGCCGTGCCTCGGCGGCCACCCGCGCCATCCGGCGCCGGTGCAGCGCGATGTCCCGCACCTGCGTGTACGAAAGCCCGACAGCATCGGCGGCCAGCGATTCATCCTCGTCCGGCGTAGCGAACTCGACGAGCCAGCGGACCTTGTCCCACGGAAGCAGCCCCCATTCGAGGGCGTCGCCGATAGCCGGGAGGAACTCGAGCGCGTGCGCGGCCTTGGTCTTTGCCCGAGCGGTGTGTTCCGAGTAGCCGTACTTGAAGGAGAGCCAGTCCGGCATCGAGAGGGCGCCGTCCACGCGATACGCCTCGGCCCGGTCGAGCTCGGCGATCGCGGCCAGCTCCCTGCGCAGCTCTGCGCATTGCCGGCGGTAGGAATCGTCGAGGGCGTCTTCGACGGCCAAGGCTTCCTGCGGCTCCATGATACGAACATACATTCTGCTAGTGACATTTCAGTCGGGGTTGACACGTATGTACGCGCGTGTTTGGATATCGCCATGATCAACCACGACGACGGGGCGGCCGACCGCGGCGAGGGCAACGGCCTCCGCGATTCCCTCGGCCGCCGGCGCCGGCCCGGGCAAACCAGAGGCCTCCGTCCCCTCTATCCCAGGCTCGACCGCAACGACCGCAGCCGGAGCATCCGCGTGGCGATGTCCGCCCGCGCCTGGGCCGCCCTCGAGCGCGCCATCGACGCCTCCAAGGCCCTCACCAGGCCCCGCGCCATCGGCGATCTCCTCGAGCACACCCTCGGCACCTCGCAGACCGTGGACTGGCAGGAATGGCAGATCCGTAAGGAGAAGCAGCTACTGGAGCAGGCTTCCTAGCGAAAGGAATGCAACGCATGGACAACCACATCGCCGACCCCGCCCTCGCCGAGGAGGGTCAGCTCCGTGTGGACTGGGCGCTCGGGCAGATGCCCGTGATCTCGGCCCTCAAGGACCGCTTCGCAAAGGAGCAGCCGTTCACGGGCATCACCATCGGCGCGTGCCTGCACGTGACGACCGAGACGGCCAACCTCGTCCAGGCTCTGCGGGCCGGAGGAGCCGAGGTCTTTCTCTGCGCATCCAACCCGTTGTCCACGCAGGACGACGTCGCTGCCTACCTCGCTGCTGAAGGCGTCGGCATCTTCGCCGTGCGCGGTGAGGACCACGACACCTACTACGCCCACATCCGCGAGCTCCTCGACCGCGAGCCGCACTTCACCGTGGACGACGGCGCCGACCTCGTGTCGACCATCCATCGCGAACGTCCCGAGCAGGCGGACAAGACCATCGGTGGAACCGAGGAAACGACGACAGGTGTCATCCGCCTGCGTCAGATGGCGGCGGAGGGTGCGCTGAAGTACCCGATCGTCGCCATCAACGACACGCCGACCAAGCACCTCTTCGACAACCGCTTCGGGACCGGTCAGTCGGCGCTCGACGGGATCATCCGCGCGACCAACGTGCTCATCGCCGGGAAGAACATGGTCGTCTCCGGTTTCGGCGACTGCGGGCGGGGCGTTGCCAGCCGAGCCAAGGGGCTCGGTGCCAACGTGATCGTTACAGAGGTCGACGAGATCCGGGCCCTCGAAGCCGTGATGGAGGGCTACCGCGTCATGCCCATGGCTGAAGCCGCGAAGATCGGCGACATCTTCTGCACGGTCACCGGCGACCGCGACATCATCCGCACCGAGCACATCGGCGTGATGAAGGACGGCGCGATCATCTCCAACGCCGGACACTTCGACATCGAGATCGACGTCGCCGGGCTTCGCAAGATGGCGTCGAGCGAGCGGACGGTCCGGCGCAACGTCGAAGAGTTCCAGATCGACGGACGACGGATCCGCCTTCTCGCCGAAGGCCGCCTCGTCAACCTCGGCGCCGCCGAAGGGCACCCGGCCGCGGTGATGGACATGTCCTTCGCCGGCCAGGCCCTGACCTTGCGGATGCTCGCGGGTCAGCACAAAGACGGCAAGCGGCTCGACCCCGCCGTCCACAATGTCCCCGAGGACATCGACCGGGAGATCGCGAAGCTCAAGCTCGACACGATGGGCGTGGCCGTCGACACGCTGACGCCGGAGCAGAAGTCATACCTCGAGTCCTGGACGGAAGGGACCTAGCTCGACTCGATCGGCACCTTCGCGATCTCGGTTCCGTCCTCGGCGACGTACCTGGCCTCCAGGGGGGTCGTGGTCCCTTCCTGGATGACGAGATAGGAGTTCTTCCGGCGGGGTCCGGCCGAGACCTCACCGGACGCCCAACGGACCTCCACACGCTTGACGCGTTTGTCGACCAGGTGGCCGGCCGCGACCGACCAAGGAGGCTGTCCCGTTCCGCCCTCCGAGCTGGCGACGAGGAGGGACCCGACTCCGACGTCGTCCGATTTCACGGTCTCTTCGGTGTAGCCGGCCAAGCGCCAGCCCTTGCTCTGCTCGATCACGAAACCGAGCGCCAGCCGCAGCTCCTCCCCGCGTCGATAGGCCGCCAGCACCAGGCGGCCGTCCCCCCACTTCTCGTTGTAGAGGACGCGCGGTGTGTCGGCGTCGGCCCGGTCCTCCATGCGCTCGATGATGGCCGCGTCGGCCGAGGCCGCTCCGCCGGGAAGCACGACGAAGACGGCGACCAGTGCCGCAGCCACTGCCACGAGGAGGCCGGCGCCGATGATCCAGATGAGTCGGCGGCGCATGGGCAACAGATTAGCGATTGTCCGTCGTTTCCGGTGGTTAACGTTCGCCCATGCGTGTATTGCTCGACGTCGTCGCCCCGTCTCTGTGTGTCTCCTGTGGTGTACCCGCCGACGCCGAGCTCTGCCGCGACTGCGCCGAAGACGTCGTTGCACTCGTCCCGCCGTGGTGCGAGCGCTGCGGTGCTGTCGCCGCCTCGGCGCCGGGCCGGTGCGCCGAGTGCCGCGACCTGAGGGGGTTCAGGTGGGCCCGGAGCCTCGTGGCGTACGCGGAGCCCGCCCGCTCGCTGACACTGGCACTCAAGCGTCGCGGTCGCCGTCCGTTGGCCCGCGCCGTCGGAGGGTTGGTCGCCGAGCTCGCGTCCGCCAACGGCTTCTGGACGGGTGACGAGGTCGTCACGTTCGTTCCGGCCGGACGCCGGGCCCGCGTGGCCGGCTTCGATCACGTCGAGCTCATCGCCCGGGCGGCGGCGTCGGCTCTCGGTGCGTCCCTGCGCAGCTTGTTGGTCCGCGCCCAGGACGGTCCGAGGCAGGCCGACGTCTCCTTCGCCGAGCGCCGGAGCAACGTCCGCCAGCGGTTCGCCGGCCGGCCGACCGGCGGCCGGGTGATCCTCGTCGACGACGTGTTCACGACAGGCTCCACGGCCGAAGCCTGCTCCCTGGCCTTGCTCGCCGCCGGCGCCGCTTCGGTCGACGTGGTCACATGGGCACGCACCCTGCTGCGACGCCCGCGCTCGCCGGGTCGGGACGATGCGTAGCCGTAGCTATACTCACGATGTGAACCTCATCCTCTCGGGGCGAGGTGTCGAGCTCGATGAGCCGCTCCGGAGGTATGCCACGGAAAAGCTCACCCGAGTCCAGCGCTTCTTCGATCGCATCATCAAGATGGAAGTCGAGCTCACCGAGCAGCGGACCCGCCACGGCGTCGAGCATCGTGCGGAAGTAATGGTGTCTACGCCCGGGGACACGCTGCGTGCTGAGGGCGTGGGAATCGACCATTTCGCCGCCATCGACAGGGTCACCGTCCGGCTCGAGCGGCAGATCAAGCGCTTCAAGAACCGGCTCATCCAGTCGCACCGGGAGCCGAAACGCATAGTTCCCCTCGCCGACCTCGATGGAGAAGGGCCTCCCGAGATCATCCGCCGTCCCGCACAGCTCCTGAAGCCGCTCATGCCCGACGAGGCTCGTCTCGAGCTCGAATCGCGTAACCAGGTCTTCCTCCTGTTCACGAACGCCGAGACGATGAAACCGGCCGTGATCTACCGGAGGAAGACGGACTTCGGCCTCATAGAGCCGGAGATCTAGACGCCCATGGCCGAGCAGATCCGCGTCCTCGTCGCCGACGACCACGCCCTTTTCCGGCAGGCGCTTCGCGCCGTCCTGGCCGAAGAGTCAGACCTCGAGCTCGTCGGCGAGGCGGGCGACGGTGAGGAAGCCGTGGCCATGGCCGTCGACCTCGCGCCCGACGTCGTGCTCATGGACGTCCGGATGCCGAAGCTGGCCGGCATCGACGCCGCCCGGCAGATCAGCGCGTCGATGCCCGCGGCCAAGATCGTCATGCTCACGGTTTCCGACGAGGAGGGGGACCTCTTCGAGGCGATCAAGGCCGGCGCGTCCGGTTACCTCCTCAAGGAGGTCGACCCGACCGAGATCGCCAACGCCGTCCGGCAGATCCATGCGGGCCATTCGCTGCTCTCCCCGGTCGTCGCGTCCAAGCTCGTCTCGGAGTTCGCGGCGATCTCCAAACGCGCGGACGAGCGCGCGACGCGGCCCAGCCTGACGCCACGGGAGCTCGAGGTACTGCAGTCAGCCGCCGACGGCATGACGAACAGGCAGATCGGACGCCGCCTCGGGATCTCCGAGAACACCGTGAAGAATCACATCCGCAACATCCTCGAGAAGCTGCACATGCACTCGCGGATGGAGGCGGTCCTCTACGCCGTCCGCGAGGACCTCATAGACCTGGACCGCGGCGAGGCAACGTGAAAACGCTCTGGCCTGGATACCATGGTGGCCAGCCCCGCGTTACTCGCTAGGAGAGCCGTTGAGCGTCCTCGTCAAGCTGCTGAACACAGGTCAAAAGCGCAAGGTCAAACGCCTGGCGGGCGTCGTCGATGCCGTCAACGACCTCGAGCCGACGATCACGCCCCTCTCCGACGCAGAGCTCCGCGCGAAGACCGACGAGTTCAAGCGCCGGTTCGCCGACGGCGTGAACCTCGACGACCTGCTCCCGGAGGCCTTCGCGGCCGTTCGGGAGGCGGCCAAGCGGACCATCAACCAGCGGCACTTCGACGTTCAGCTCATCGGTGGCGCCGTCCTGCACCAGGGAAAGATCGCCGAGATGCGGACGGGTGAAGGCAAGACCCTGGTCGCCACGCTCCCCGCGTACCTGAACGCGCTCACCGGGGACAACGTGCACATCGTCACGGTCAACGACTATCTGGCGCGCTTCCATGCCGAATGGATGGGCCGCATCTTCCGCTTCCTTGGCCTCCGCGTGGGTGCGATCCAGCAGCAGATGAATCCCGCCGAGCGCCAGCCGATCTATGCCGGCGACATCATCTACGGGACCAACTCCGAGTTCGGGTTCGATTACCTGCGCGACAACATGGCGTGGTCGCGGGAGGACCAAGTACAGCGTGGTCATCACTTCGCGATCGTGGACGAGGTCGACTCGATCCTCATCGACGAGGCGCGGACGCCGCTCATCATCTCCGGAGCGGCCGAGGAGTCGGCCAAGTGGTACTACCAGTTCGCAACCATCGCGCGGAAGATGCAGAAGGAGCGCGACTACGAGGTCGACGAAGCCAAGCGGACGATCTCGGTCACCGAAGAGGGCGTTCACCGCGTTGAGGAAGCCCTCGGCATCGAGAACCTGTACGACCTCCAGCAGGCGCCCCTCGTCCATTACATGCAAGCCGCCGTGAAGGCGAAAGAGCTCTACCGCCGGGATCAGGAGTACGTGATCAAGGACGGCGAGGTCGTCATAGTCGACGAGTTCACCGGCCGCCAGATGCCGAGCCGCCGCTGGACCGACGGCATCCATCAGTCCGTCGAGGCGAAGGAAGGCGTCCGCATCCGCGAGGAGCAGCAAACGCTCGCGACGATCACGATCCAGAACTACTTCAGGCTCTACGACAAGCTCAGCGGCATGACCGGCACGGCCCTGACCGAGTCGCAGGAGTTCGACCACATCTACAAGCTCGAGGTCGTCGAGATCCCCACGAACCAGCCGATGATCCGTACGGATCGCAACGACCTGATCTACAAGACCGAGGACGCGAAGTTCAAAGCCGTGATCGAGGACGTGAAGGAACGTCACGAGAAGGGTCAGCCCGTCCTCATCGGCAGCGTGTCCGTCGAGAAGAACGAGCGGCTCTCACGGTTGCTCGAGCGTCAGGGGATCCCGCACCAGGTGCTCAACGCGAAGCAGCACGAGAAGGAAGGGTTGATCATCGCGCAGGCCGGGCACGCGGGTCAGGTGACGGTCGCCACGAACATGGCCGGCCGAGGCGTCGACATCATCCTGGGCGGCAACCCCGAGTTCGAGGGCAAGCAGGAGGCCCTCGCGCAAGGTCTCGAGCCCGAAACGGCCGAGTTCGACGAGTTCGTCCGCGCATACGAAGATCGGAAGAAGCCGGACTGGGAGCCCGAGCACAAGGGCGTCGTCGAGTTCGGCGGTCTCTACGTCATCGGCACCGAGCGCCACGAGGCCAGACGGATCGACAACCAGCTGCGCGGTCGGTCGGGCCGGCAGGGTGACCCCGGCGACTCGCGCTTTTACCTGTCGCTCGAGGACGAGCTCATGCGGCTGTTCGCCGGTGATCGCCTGGCGCGGATCATGGAACGGCTGAAACTGCCGGACGACGTCCCGATCGAGGCGAAGCTCGTCACCCGCTCGATCGAGCGGGCGCAGACCAACGTCGAGCAACAGAACTTCGAGATGCGCAAGAACGTCCTCAAGTACGACGACGTTCTCAACACGCAGCGCAAGGTCATCTACTCCGAGCGCAAGAAGATCCTCGAGGGAGCCGACTTCGCCGAGCAGGCGACAGAGATGATCGAGGACGTCATCCTCGGCGCCGTCGATACCTTCGCCAACCCCGAGGTGTTGCCCGAGGAGTGGGATCTCGCCGGTCTGATCGTCGCGATCGAGGAGGTCTACCCGACCAAGATCCGAAAAGAGGACCTGGAGGGCCACGAGTACCAGGAGTTGCGCGAAGCGGTGCTTGCCGACACGCACACGGCTTACGCCGCCAAGGAGGCCGAGCTGGGGGCCGAGGGTCTGCGCAAGGCCGAGCGTCTCGTCCTGCTCAACGTGCTCGACGCGGCCTGGCGTGACCACCTCTACGAGATGGACTACCTCCGTGAAGGGATCGGCCTTCGGGCGATGGCGCAGCGCGACCCGCTCGTCGAGTACCAGCGCGAGGGGTACGAGCTCTTCCAGAGCCTGATCGGACGGATCCGGGAGGACTTCACGCGCTATATCTTCCACGTCTCGGCGGCGCAGGAAGGCCCCCGAAGCCGCCGGCAGGCTCCGCTCCAGTACACGGCTCCGGCGAAGACGTCGGAAGCCGCCGCGGCCGAGCGGCGGCAGGCGGCCGCGGCACCGCAGCCCATCCCCGCCGCCGTCCCGGCCGGTGCGGGAGCCGCGCAGCCGCAAGCCGCGCTGCCGGGTGACGACGGTCCCGTCTACGAGACCATCAAGCGTGAAGGTGAGAAGGTCGGCCGGAACGACCCCTGCCCGTGCGGGTCGGGGAAGAAGTACAAGCGCTGCCACGGCATCGCGGAATAGGTCGTCCATGGAAGATCGCTCTGCGGTCCTGAAGGAGCTCTCCGAGCGGTTGCACGAGCTCGGGGAGTTTCTTTGACGTCGCTACACGCGATCAACAGCTCGCTCGCCTGCGCGACGAAGCCGCCAACCCCGATCTGTGGAACGACGCCGAGAATGCGCAGCAGGTGACGAGGGCGCTGTCGCGCATCGAGGCCGGTGTCGAGCGCTTCCGGTCCCTCGAACAACTCGTCGCCGATACTTCGGCGGCGAACGAGCTGGCTGTGGAACACGACGATCCGGAGCTCGAAGCCGAGGTCGTCGCCGGGCTCGAGCGGTTGCGGAGCGAGCTGGCTGTTCTCGAGACGGAGACCCTGTTCTCAGGGGAGCTCGACGACCACGATGCGATAGTCGCGATCCACGCCGGCGCCGGCGGAACCGACGCTCAGGACTGGGCGGAGATGCTGCTGCGCATGTACCTGCGGTGGGCCGAGCGCGAACGCTTCGCCGTTACCGTCCGGGAGGCGCTGGCCGGCGAGGAGGCGGGCGTGAAGTCGGCGACGCTCGAGTTGCGCGGCCCCCATGCGTATGGGTGGCTGGGCTCCGAGCACGGCGTGCACAGGCTCGTCCGGCAGTCGCCGTTCGATGCCGCCCATCGCCGCCACACGAGCTTCGCTTCCGTGGACGTCATCCCCGACCTGGGCGAGGAGCTCGAAGTCGAGATCGATCCGGACGACCTGCGCGTCGACACGTTCCGAGCGGGGGGCCCGGGCGGACAGTACGTGAACACGACGGACTCTGCCGTCCGGATCACACACATCCCTACGGGGATCACCGCATCGGTCCAGTCCGAGCGCTCGCAGCTGCAGAACCGCACGGTGGCGATGAAACACCTCCGATCGCGTCTGGCCGACGTGCAGCGGCAGGAGCGGGAGAAGGAGCTGGCCGACCTACGCGGCGTGCAGCGCTCGATCGACTTCGGCTCCCAGATCCGTAGCTATGTCCAGCACCCGTACCAGATGGTCAAGGACCACCGAACCGGCTTCGAGACGTCCAGCGTCGACAAAGTGCTCGACGGCGACCTGACCGAGCTGCAGACCGCGTATCTCCAGTGGAGGAGAAGCGATGGCCAGACGCCATCCGGTCAAGACGACACGGATTGACCTCGTCGAAGTGGACGAGGCGGCCCGGCCCGTTCTCGACAACCTCGTGCAGCTCTACCAGTACGACTTCAGCGAGTACAGCCGCGGGGATCCGCAGCACGGCAACGTGCGCGAGGACGGCCGGTTCCACAACATCGACGTCGACAGGTACTTCGCGCAATCAGTACGTCACGCCTACCTCGTTCGCGTCGACGGTGAGATCGGCGGCTTCGCGCTCGTCTCCCCGGGCACGTCGTTCCGCGACGCCGACGAGACGGTCTGGTGGATCGACGAGTTCTTCGTGATGCGAAAGTACCGCCGGCTGGGCGTGGGGGAGCACGTGGCGACGTCGATCTTCGATCGGTTTCCCGGCACCTGGCAGGTCGCGCAGATGGACGTGAACAGGGGGGCCCAGGTCTTCTGGCGCGACGTCATCGGCCGATACACCAACGACCGCTTCGAAGAGCGGTGGTTCAACGACGACCAATGGCTGGGACCCGTGCAGTACTTCCAGAGCTCGGGGCCGGCCGCGTGAGGCTCCTCGTGCTCGTCGACGGCGAGCATCATCCGTCCGCTGTGCGTGCCGCCCTGGAAGCGCTCCGCGACTCCGGCGACGAGATCATCGGGGCCGTCTTCTGCGGCGGGACGGAAAAGGTCGATCTGGAGCGACTGGACGAAGCGTACGGCGTTGCGGTCGCCAGAGGTGAAGACAGGGGTGAAGACCTCTCGACCGTCCTCGGTGAGGCCATCGGGGAGTGGAAGCCGGAGGCCGTGCTCGATCTGACGGATCATCCGGTACTGACCGCAGCCGATCGTTTCCGCCTCGCCGTTGCCGCGCTCATGCGCAACGTCCCGTACCGAGGCGCGGACTTCGAACTCAAGCCCCCGGTGTTCGAGCGCATCCTCACCAAGCCGTCCATCCGTGTCTTCGCCACGGGCAAGCGAACGGGCAAGACAGCGGTCGCAAGCGCGCTCGCGCGACGGGCCGTGCAGCGAGGTCTCCGGCCGGTGATCGTGGCCGTCGGCCGTGGCGGACCGCACCCTCCGCGCGTCATCGAACCAGGCACGCGGCTCGACGCTCACGCGCTGCTCGAGATGGCCGACGCCGGCTACCACGCCGGGAGCGACTACGTCGAGGACGCGCTGACGTCCGGCGTCACGACGATCGGGTGCCTGCGCGTCGGTGGGGGCCTGGCCGGTGCGACCGTCTACTCCAACGTTCCCGACGCCGCGCGCCTGGCCGAAGCGCGCGACGAAGATCTCGTCGTCCTCGAGGGTTCGGGAGCCTCCCTGCCCGACGTCGATGCGGACGTCGGTGTCGTCTGCGTTCCGGCGAGTATCGACCCCGCCGAGCTGGACGCTTACCTCGGTCCGTACCGCCTATTGCTGGCCGATGTCGCCGTTGTTACGATGGCGGAAGAAGCTTCGGCAGCGGCCGCCACGGAGGCCGCGATCCGCGGAACGGTTCCCGATCTCGACGTCCTTCATGTCGCCTTTCGGCCCGAACCGCTGGAATCGGTAGCCGGTCGCCGTGTGTTCTTCTGCAGTACGGCTCCCGCCGAGGCGAGTCCGGTGCTCGTGCAGCACCTGGAGCAAGTGCATGGGTGTGAGGTTGTGGGGGTCACGAATCGGTTGTCGGATCGGGCGATCCTGTCGAGAGAACTCGAGGCCGCTCCTCCGTACGACGTACTGCTCACAGAGCTCAAAGCCGCCGCGGTGGACGTAGCGGCGCGACACGCTCTGGGGCTGGGGAAAGACGTGGTGTTCGCGAACAACGCGCTGGTGGGTAACGGGGTTGAGGAGGTCTTCGACCGGGCGATCGATCGGGCGATCGACGCTCGAGTCGACGAGTGATGCCGCAGAAGCGCCAAACACAGCACATCGTCGTCTCGGATCGCGCCGGCCTGCCCTATTCGAAGGGACTCATGGCCTCGTCCATCATGGCCACCGGCCTCGCGCCGTACCGCGCCTACGAGGTGGCCGAACGCGTCGAGCAGGAGCTCATCTCCGCGAATCGATTCGAGATCACTCGCGTGGAGCTCCGTGAGATCACGACGAGCACGATCTCCGAGATGGTCGGCCAGCGGTACGCCGACACGTACCGGCGTTGGCAAGCCGTCGAGGAGCTGGATCTCCCGCTGATCATTCTCATCGGCGGGACTACAGGCGTCGGCAAGTCGACGATCGCCACGCAGCTGGCAGCACGTCTCGGGATCACCCGCATCATCTCGACAGACGCGGTGCGTGAGGTCATGCGGTCGCTGTTCAGCGAGCGCATCATGCCGGCGCTCCACATGTCCTCGTTCGAGGCGTACCAAGCCATCCGCGGTCCGCTGCCCCGGTCGGCCGACCCGGTCATCGTCGGCTTCGAGGAGCAGGTGCGAGCCGTGTCCGTAGCGGTGGAAGCTCTTATCGAGCGGTCCGTGTTCGAGGGCACGGATCTCATCCTCGAGGGTGCGCACCTCGTCCCCGGGTTCATCGACAGCCCGCCGTGGGCGCCGCCTTGGGAGGACAAGGCCGTCGTCGTGCCGATCGTGATCACCGTCGACGACGAGGACGTACACCGGTCGCACTTCTTCCTGCGCGGGGTCGATGCCGGACAACGCAACGTGGAGCGCTATCTGACGTCGTTCGATGACATCCGCAAGGTACAGAAGTACATCCGTTCCGCCGCGCAGCAGCGTGGTGCCCAGGTGATCTCCTCGTACGGCCTGGACGTCACCCTTGCGGCCGTCATCGACCACATCGTTGAACGCGTCGGAGAGTGCATGCCCATCGCCGGCGATGCGGAGTCCGTAGACGAGCCAAAACAGATCGGAAAGGTTGCCCAATGAAGCTCTTTCTGGATACGGCGAACTTCAAGGAGATATCGGAGATCAACGCGTGGGGCGTGCTCGACGGGGTCACGACGAATCCGACGCTCCTCGCGAACGAGGCCGATGGCAAGAAGGACTACAAGCAGATGCTCAAGGAGATCTGTGCGGAGGTGGAAGGGGCGGTGTCGGCCGAGGTGGTCTCGACCGAGACCGAGAGCATGCTCTCGGAAGCCCGCGACCTGGCCCAGATCGCGGAGAACATCTATGTGAAGTTCCCGTGCATCCCGGCGGGGCTCGCGGCTACGAAAGCCGCGCGGGCCGAAGGGATTCGCGTTAATATGACATTGGTCTTCTCGCCGGCCCAGACCCTGCTGGCGGCGAAGGCCGGAGCGAATTTCATCTCCCCGTTCCTCGGCAGGATCGACGATGTCGCCTCAGGCGGAATGGACATCCTTGCGCAGTGCATCGAAGTGGTGAAAAACTACGACTTCCCCTCAGAGGTCCTTGCGTCCTCGCTTCGGCATCCGATGCACGTCGTGGAGGCCGCGAGACTCGAATCGGACATCGCAACGATGCCCTTCGACGTGTTCACGAAACTCGTGAAGCACCCGCTCACCGATATCGGGCTGAAGCGGTTCATCGATGACTGGAACAACGCACGGGAGGCACTAGGAGCATGAGCGGCGGGGGTGGTGGAAGACGGCCGGGCGGTGGTGGACGGTCGTCCAGGCGTGGGTCGCGGCGAGGAGGTCCGCGACCGCCGCGGCGTCCGGTCGATCTCGGGCTCCCGGACGACGGTGAGCTCGAGGGCGAGCTGGACGGTCAGGTCGAGGGCAATCTCGACCGGTCGGAGCTCGAGGAGAAGGACACCGAAGAGCTGATGACGCTCGCCCTCGAAGCGAAGATCGACGAGGAAGAAGCCGGAGACATGACGAAGGATCAGCTCGTCACGGCCATCCTCTCCAGGCGGGCCGAGGACGAGGGGTTCCTGTACCGCAAAGGCGTGCTCGACGTCCTTCCGGACGGCTACGGGTTCCTGCGCACGCAGGGCTACCTGCCTTCCGAAGAGGACGTGTACGTGTCGATGTCCCAGATCCGCCGCTTCGGCCTGCGCCGCGGCGACGAGGTTTCGGGGATCATCAGGCCGCCGAAGGACGCGGAGAAGTACTACGCGCTCCTTCGCATCGAGAACGTCAACGGTTTGGACCCGGAAGTGGCCCGCAAGCGGCCGACCTTCGACAAGCTGACGGCGCTGTTCCCCGACCAGCGTCTTCGCCTCGAGCACGATTCGAAGGCGTACACCGAGCGCATCCTCGATCTCATCTGCCCGATCGGGAAGGGGCAACGCGGGATGGTCGTGTCGCCGCCGAAGGCGGGGAAGACGACGATACTCAAGCAGTTCGCGAACTCCGTGATCGAGAACAACCCCGAGGTGCACGTCGTCGTGCTCCTCGTGGACGAGCGTCCGGAGGAGGTCACGGACTGGCGGCGCACCGTCAAGGCAGCCGAGGTCGTGTCGTCGACGTTCGACCGCCCGGCCGACGATCACATCCAGGTGACCGAGCTCGTCCTCGAGCGGGCCAAGCGCCTGGTCGAAGGCGGCAAGGACGTCATGATCCTTTGCGACTCGATAACGCGTATGGCGCGCGCGTACAACCTCGCGGCGCCGGCGTCCGGGAAGATCCTGTCCGGTGGCGTGGACTCGACCGCGCTCTATCCGCCCAAGCGCTTCTTCGGAGCTGCGCGCAACATCGAGGAAGGCGGATCGCTCACGATCATCGCTTCTTGCCTCGTCGAGACGGGTTCGAGGATGGACGAGGTCATCTTCGAGGAGTTCAAGGGAACCGGGAACATGGAGGTCCGCCTCGACCGGACGCTGTCCGAGAAGCGGCTCTTCCCGGCCATCAACGTCGAGGCGTCCGGAACTCGTAAGGAGGAGCTCCTCCACGAGCCCGAGGAGCTGGCGCTGGCGTGGAGGCTGCGGCGCGTGCTGCACGCGCTGGACGCCGCTCAGGCGATCGAGCTGCTCATCGACAAGATGAAACAGACGAAGTCCAACGCCGAGTTCCTCAAGGAGATCGCCAAGGCCAACCCCAACGGGCGCTGAGGCGGGTTACACTTCGTCGCTATGAGGCAGGGAATCCACCCCGAGTACGTCCAATCCCATGTTCGCTGTGCGTGCGGCGCGGAGTTCACCACGCGCGCGACCAAGGCGGAGATCCACGTCGAGATCTGCTCGCAGTGCCATCCCTTCTACACGGGCAAGCAGAAGTTCGTGGACACGGGCGGTCGCGTCGACCGGTTCCGGCGGCGGCAAGAGAAGACCGAGCAGATCCAAAAAGCCGGTCGCAAGAAGTAGGCGCCTGGTTGTCGCGGCGGCCTACGGCCGCCGCTCCGTAGGCGGTACAACATGTGGGTGACTCTACGTTTCGGGCGCATGCTTCTCGTGGTCGTTCTCATCGCGGCCGTCGGGTGTGGTGCTGAGGGCGAACATCCTTTGGCTCGTCAGGGGCGCGACGTCGTCGACGATCTCTTCGCCGAGAGGTTCGACGAGGTGCGGGAGGCGATGCATCCGCGGCTGGCGAACGCCCTGACCGAGGAAGCTCTTGCAAAGGCGTGGGCCGACGCCGTGCGTAAGAACGGCAAGCTGCGCGAGATCGGCGCGGCGAAGGTGGAGGAGCGGGGTGAGTTCACGCTCGTGAGGATCCCGTTGGTCATGGCCGAAGCGGACGCGATGGCGGAATTGACCTATGACTCGGACGGGACCGTCGTCGCGATGGATCTTCACTGAGTCATCATCGGAGGGCACATGATCATCCTCAGGCGCATCACGATCTGGTTCGTCCTCGCCGTTTCGGTCGTCTCCATCGGTTGTGGACGTGAGTCGGGGGACCTCGATCCCTCGGCCCCCGAGAACGCGGAGGTCGTCGAGGAGGCTCGGCGTGTTGTCGACGAGATCGATCAGGGGCAGTACGGGGAGGTCCGAAAGCGCTTCGATAAGCGTATGACGGCGTCGTTGTCCGAGGATCAGCTGGCCAAGGGCTGGGAGGCGTTCGAGAGTCTGAAAGGCGCGATGCGATCGCAGGGGCCGGTCGAGGTCTTCAAGCGCAGGGAGTACACCGTCGTGAACGTGGAGCTCGACCTGGCGAAGACTAAAGCGCAGATGCGCGTGACCTTCGACAAGCAGGGAAAGATCGCCGGACTCTACTTCCTCGATGCCGGCGCGCCCGTGCCCGATTGATGGACGCCGCCGCGGTGGCTAGCGGCGGCGGCGGCCGGTGCCCCGGCTACGTCTGAGGGCCGCGTAGGCGCCGGCGGCTGGGGGCCGGTCCGGCTCGTCGGGAGCCTCGGGTGCGCCTTCGACCTCGTCGGTGCCGACCTTCTGGAGCATCGGATCGGTCGAGAAGACCTCGACGATGTGCGGAGACAGACGTAGACGTTTTGCCATGCGCTCCACGTCGGTGCGCTGTTCCCACGTGGCGAGCGTGACCGCGACGCCCGTCTTGCCCGCACGGGCCGTCCGGCCGACGCGGTGCACGTACGCCTTGTGGTCCTCCGGTGGGTCGTAGTTGACGACGAGCGTCACGTTGTCGATGTCGAGTCCGCGCGCCGCGACGTCGGTCGCGACGAGCACGTCCACGTCCCCCGTTTCGAAGCGCCGCAGCGATCGCTCACGTTCGGCCTGGGTGCGATCGCCGTGGATCGCTTCGGCTTTGACGCCGGCGTCGGTGAGGGCGTGTGCCAATCGTGCGCACGTTCGTTTCGTCCGCGTGAAGACGAGCGTGAGCCCATGGGGACCTTTGAGCAGAGCAGCGAGGACGTCGGTCTTGTCCATCTGGTGCACCTCGAACAGGTGATGTTCGAGGCCTTCGACGGTCTGCATGCGCGAGTCGCTGATCTCGAACCGAACAGCGTCTTGCGTCTGCGAGATGAGACCCATGATCTGATGATCGAGGGTTGCCGAGAAGAGCATCGTCTGCCGATCTCTGGGAACGTGGCGGAGGATCGTCGTCACCTGCGGCAGGAAGCCCATGTCCGCCATGCGGTCGGCCTCGTCGAACACGAGCATGTGGACCTTCGACAGGTCGGCGGCTTTGCGCTCGAGGAGGTCGATAAGGCGACCCGGGGTCGCGACGATGATCTGCGCGTCTCGGGCGAGCTCGAGGTTGCTGCGCATACCCGTTCCGCCGTAGACGGCGAGGACCTTGATCTTCGTCGGTGAGATGGAGGCAACGTCCTCGAGCACCTGCGAGCACAGCTCTCGCGTAGGAACGAGCACGAGCGCCTGCGTCCCCTTGACGCCCGGCCGTAGCCGTTGGATGAGCGGGATGCAGAAGGCGAGCGTCTTCCCCGACCCGGTCTTCGCCTTGCCGAGGATGTCGCGGCCGTCGAGGGCGTCCGGGATCGCTTCCGCCTGGATGGGGAAGGGCGTCAGGATGTCTCGCTGCTTCAGGCGCTGGACGATCGCATCGTCGACGCCCAAGGCGGAGAAGGTTGGGCTGTTCTCAGTCATGTGAACTTTTGCGGTGCATCCAGCGTATCAGCGGCCTCGACACGCATGACCCATCCTCGTCCCTCGTGCGACGTAGACTGCCGCCGTGGACCCCAAGGAACTGTTCGCAGGGCTCGGCGGCACGGGCGGGGACCAGTTCCCGGCCCTGCACAGCGAGGCGTTGCATACGGACGCCGGGACGCCCTACCTCCTCCACGCCGGCGTCGTCCTGATCGCGAGACCTCAGGTCGAGCTGGAAGGCATGCGGCCATTCCTGGAAGGGTTCGGCCCTGAACTGGACTTCGCACAGTACGTCGACGACCCCACCAAACTCACGCCGGCCGCGGCGCTCATGAAAACGGCCGGACAGACGTGCTACGCGAGCTTCGGCCCGAAGCGCTCCTACAACGAGAACGCGAAGCGCTACTTCGACAACCTCTCGTCGTCCGGGCACGGTTCGGTATACGAGCACGCGACGCTGTCATTCCTCTGCTACGGGATCTCTCGGTCGAACACCCACGAGATCGTCCGCCACCGTGCCGGCACCGCCTTCTCGCAGCTGAGCCAGCGGTTCGTCTCGGGCAAGGTGCTGCGATTCGTGGAGCGACCCGAGTACCAGCAGCATCCGGCGTTGCACAAGAGCTTCGAGGAGCGCATCGACCGCGCCGCGCGTGAGTACGAGGAGATCGCCGACGAGCTCCTGTCGCTCCAGTCGGAAGGAAACCAGCTGCTCTCCGCCGAGGCGAAGACTGATCGTCGCAAGCGCGTCCAACAAACGGCACGCTCCGTGCTTCCGAACGAGACCGAGACGATCCTTGTTTTGTCGGCGAACATCCGCTCTTGGCGGCACATGGTGGAGATGCGCACCGATGAGCACGCGGAGTCGGAGATCCGCGATCTCTTTTTCCGGATCTTCCTGTGTTTGCGACAGACGGAGCCTTTGCTGTTCGAGGACTACGACGTCGTGGAGTACCCGGACGGGTCGTACGGAGCGGGCACGGACTGGCGCAAGGTCTAGACCGGCACTCCATCGGCGGGCAAGCCCTCCCCGAGGGCGTCCTCGTGCGTACGCCGGCGCGTTGGGCCGTGGCGGTCCGACGTCCGGACGGCAGCATCCACACGGAGGCTCACGACGTGACCCGTCCCGGGGGTGCGTTGCGGGCCTCCATCGTGCGTGGGCTCGTGGCGCTCGCCGATGCGATGTCGATCGGCCTCCGGGCGCTGCGCATCGCCGTGCGCGAAACCACGGGTGTCGAGCCGACGGCCGGGCAGATCCGGTCGACGCTCCTGGCCATCGGCGGGGGCGTGTTCGCGTTGTTCGTCATCGCTCCCGGCGTCCTTGTGGCCGGATGGCCCGATCGCGTGGCGGACATCCTCGAGGCATCGGCTCGTGCGGCCGTATTGATCGTGTATCTGTTCGCCGTCTCGCGATCGGTCGGCGCTCGGCGCTTGTTCGAGTACCACGGTGCCGAGCACAAGGTCATCGCCGCCTTCGAAGAGCGCGGCGTCGAAGCGACGGTCGACGACGCGCGCAGACGTAGCCCCATCCATCCCCGGTGCGGGACCAGCTTCATCGCCTTGTTCGTGATCGTCGCCGGAGTGGTGCATGCGTTCGTTCCCCGCGCGCCGTTGTGGGTGGGGGCGGTGTGGCGCATCGCGCTGGCTCCGGTCGACGCAGCCATCGCCTACGAGCTCATGCGCGCGACGGCTCGCAAGGAGCGATCGCTTCTCGGGCGATTGCTGTCCTGGCCCGGACGGTTGCTCCAGCGACTGACCACGCGGGAGCCTGCCGAGGACCAGCTCGACGTCGCCCGCACCGCGCTGGGCGCGGCGCTGACGCCGTAGCGGCTGCCGACCGCAGCTATTCTCGGCCCATGGACGAAGCGCTCAGCGCCCGTTTGGAGGAGGTCACGACCGAGCATGCCGGCCTGATCGAAGAGCTCGCATCGCCCGATGTCCTCGACGACCGGGAGCGCTACGTCGAGATCGCCAAGCGGGCGTCTGAGCTCGAGGGCATCGTGCGCGCCTACGAGGAATGGACCGAGGCGTCCACCGAGGCCACCGAAGCACGCGAACTGGCCGCCGAGGCGAAGTCCCCCGACGAGGCGGAGTTCTACGCGTCGACGCAAGGCGAAGCCGAGACGAGAGCGGCGCAGGCCGAGGAGCGACTGCGTGAGCTCCTGACGCCGCCCGATCCACGCGATCAGCGACCGATCATCGTCGAGATCCGGGCCGGAGCCGGCGGGGACGAAGCCGGCCTCTTCGCCGGCGATCTCCTCCGGATGTACCAGCGGTTCGCCGAGCGACACGGCTGGCGATCGGACGTACTCGACGGCTCCGAGGGAGGAGTTGGAGGCGTCAAAGAGGCAGTCTTCGAGATCAGCGGCCACGGAGCGTTCTCCAAACTGCGCAACGAGTCGGGCGTCCATCGCGTACAGCGGGTCCCGGCGACGGAGTCGTCCGGACGGATCCACACGTCGACGGTGACGGTGGCCGTCCTTCCCGAGGCCGACGAGGTCGAGGTAGGCATCGATCCGGAGGACCTGCGGATCGACACGTACCGCTCACAGGGAGCCGGGGGACAGCACGTGAACACGACCGACTCGGCGGTGCGCATCACCCACATCCCGACGGGGCAGGTGGTGACGTGCCAGTCGGAACGGTCCCAACGCCAGAACAGGGAACGCGCGATGCGGATCCTGCTCGCGAGGCTCAAGGCGTTCGCGGAGGAAAAGGCGCGCTCGCAGATGGCGGCCGAGCGACGCTCGCAAGTCGGGACCGGAGACCGCTCCGAGAAGATCCGCACGTACAACTACCCGCAGAACCGCGTCACCGACCATCGGATCGGGCTCACCGTGCACGGGATCCAGCAGATCCTCGACGGCGACATCGACGAGATGGTCGACGCGCTGGCGCAGGCCGACGATGCTGCGGGCTGAGCCGGCCACGCTGGCGAACTGGCTGCGCGAGGCGGAGCGCCACCTCGCGGACGCCGGGCTCGCGTCGCCGCGCCACGATGCGGAGCGGCTCGCTGCGCGAGCGCTCAACCGACCGTGGGGCGGAATCTGGACGCGTCTGCGCGAGTCCATCGACCCGGAGCTGCGTTCTGAGTTGGATTCGCTCGTTGAGCGCCGATGCTCGGGCGAGCCGCTGGCGTACATCGAGGGTTCGGCCGTGTTCTACGGCATCGAGGTCGACTGCGGGCCCGGCGTGCTCGTCCCGCGCCCGGAGACCGAGACCCTCGTCGACGTCGCCCTCGAGCTGATCGCCGGCCGACCAGGCGCGGTTCTCGTCGACATCGGAACGGGAACGGGGGCGATCGCGATAGCCGTCGCCGCTGCGCGGCCCGATGCGCGCGTCTGGGCCACCGATGTGTCCGAGGACGCGCTCAGGTACGCGGTGCGCAACGCCGATCGCACGGGCGTTTCGGTGTCGATCGCGCACGGCGACCTGTTCGACGCGCTGCCCGGCTCCCTGCACGAACAGGTGGATCTCGTCATGTCGAACCCGCCCTACGTCCCGACGGCCACGCCCTTGCCGGCCGACGTCGCCGCCGAGCCGTTGATCGCGCTGAGGGCCGGCCCGAGGGGCGACGACGTTCTGCGGCGCATCATCTCCGAAGCACCATCGTGGCTGTCACCCACAGGCGCGCTCGCGCTCGAGGTCGGCACCGAGGTGCAGGCCGGCGACATCGCCGGCGCTCTGCGATCCGCATTTCCGGCCGTCGGGATCCGCGACGACCACAACGCCGGCCCGCGTGTGGTGTGGGCGGCGCGATAGGGATCGACGAGGTCGTCGCCGCGCTGCTGCGCGGCGACGTCGTCGTCATCCCCACCGACACCGTCTACGGGCTCGCGGCGCGTGCCGAAGATCCGGCGGCCGTCCGCCGGATCTTCGACCTCAAGAGCCGGCATCGAGATAAGGCGGTGCAGGTGCTGATCCCGGATGCGCACTGGCTCGATCGTTTGGGTCGGCCGTCGGAATACGCTCGGCGACTGGCCGCCGCCTTCTGGCCCGGCCCCCTGACGATCGTTCTCCCGGCTTCACCGGACGCGCCGCCCGCGGCCGTTTCCGAGGGAACGATCGGCCTGCGGGTTCCCGATCACCCGGTGTGCCTGGACATCCTCTCCCGCGTCGGACCGTTGGTCGCCTCGAGCGCCAACCGCAGCGGTGAGCCCACCCCGGCGGGCGTCGAGGCGATCCGCAGCCTCTTCGGTGAGGGCGTAGCCGCGTATGTGGATGCCGGAGACATCGCCGGGCACGCGTCGACAGTCGTGCACCTGTCGTCGGGTGAACCCGTGATCGTGCGCGAGGGTGCGGTCTCGGAAAGGACGATCGCGCAGGCGCTGGAGGGGCCGATTTGAGACCGGGTGATACACTTCCGCAGGTCAGGCCCGATATATGGCGACATCACTCTTCAGGATCCTCTACGTCTGCAACGGGGATAACGCCCGAAGCCCTCTCGCCGTCGCGTGCACCAACCAGCTCGTCGGAGAACGCGAGCGAGTCGTTTCCTGGCAGGCCGCCTCGGCCGGGACGCACGCCATCGACGGCGATTCGCTGCGTCCCGAGGCCGCCTTCGCCGCCGAATCCCTCTCGCTCGACCTTTCCGGGCATCGTGCCAACCGGCTTGCGCCGGAGGTGTGCCGGGATCCCGATCTCATCCTGGCCATGTCGTGGGACCAGATCTCCCACATCTGGAGCCTCGTGCCGGAGGCGTGGGAGAAGGTGTTCACGATCAAGGAATTCGTGCACTGGGCCACGCGCGCACCGGTGCGGCCGTCGATCCTGTTCGCCGACCGCGTCGAGCAGATGCGGGACAAGATCATCCAGGCGCACGCCGCCCGCAAGCGTGCGCGCGCCGATTACGGGTTCTGGGGTGGGATCCGTCCCCAAGACCTCAACTTGATCGAGCCCAACGGCAAGGGTGACGAGGCCTGGCACGCTCTGGGCCAGGCGGTGCGCGCGCTGGTGAGCGACGTACTCACGCTCCTGCTGGCCACCGGCGACGGGGCACGGCCCGAGCCGCACCGGCGCCGGGCCTCCAAACGCGCGCCGGCACGCTCCCGGCGGTAGCCCTTGGTCCCATACGTCCTCGTTGCGGCTGTCGCCGCAGCCGCCGCCTACGTCTGCACGCCGGCGGTGCGAGCTGTGGCGATCCGCATCGGCGGATACGACGTCCCTACGGACCGCAAGCTCCACCAGGTGCCGGCCCCCACGTTCGGCGGCATCGCCATCTACGTCGGAATCGTCGTCGCGTTCGCCATAGCGCTGACCATCGGCGATCTCCGCGAGGCTTTCCGTTTCAGCGAGGTGTTCGGTCTGCTGCTCGGCGGATTCGTCGTCCTGCTGCTGGGCATCCTCGACGACCACCGCGATCTCGCACCTCCGGCCAAGCTCGCCGGCCAGGTGTTCGCCGGCGGCATCCTGTTCCTGTCCGGTGTGCAGATGAGCTTCTTCTGGCTGCCCGGGCTCGGTGTCATCTCGTTGTCCCCGGACATCTCTGCGGTGCTGACGATCGTCTGGGTGCTCCTGCTGACGAACGCGGTCAACTACATCGACGGCCTCGACGGCCTGGCGGCCGGCCTCGCCGCGATCGCAGCCGCCGGACTCTTCGTCTATTCGACGCGGCTGCCGTCGGAGTTCCTGGGGCCCGACCCCCTCGCGCCGTTGGCGACGGCGGCCGTGGTCGGGGCCTGTATCGGTTTCCTCCCGCACAACTTCAACCCGGCCCGCATCTTCATGGGGGACACGGGAGCCATGCCGCTGGGCTATTTCCTCGCCGGCGCGACGATCTCGATGATCGGCCGCTACAACGGCCCGGGAGCGGCCGGAGGCCGACTGGCGCTGCCGTTGATCTTCACGCCGATCGTGTTCCTGGCCGTGCCGCTGACGAACGTCGCCCTGGTGACGTTGCGACGGCTCTCGGCGCGACGGCCGATCTTTTCGGCGGACAACGAGCACATCCACGATCGCCTGTTACGGCTGGGCCACTCGCATCGGCGAGCCGTCCTCATCATGTACGGCTGGGCGTTGCTGATGACGACCGGCCTGGTGGTGTCGGGGACCATCTCCTGGGGCCGGTTCGTGCTGGCCTTCGCCGTCGCCGGCGGGACCGTCCTCGTGTTGACGCTCGCCCCCCGCCTCCGGGCCGCAGGAGCGGACCGGGCCGAGGCGGCAACGGCGAGCGCGCAGGTCTCCGAGCGCACCGAGCCCGGGTCCTGACCCGACCCACTAGCGATGCATACCGTCAGTATGTATACTTTGTGCATGGATTCACAAAGTCCGGCGCCAGGACCGGAGGCCGCGGTGAGCACCGGCCCACGGGGCATGAAGATCGGCTCCCTGGATAGAATCCGCCCCGCTTTGAGCCGCGGGCGGGAAGCCGAAGAGAGAGCGATGTGGCGTGGCATGGGGGACGCCTGGACGGCCATGTCCACGATCATCAGCGGCATCGTCGTATGGGGAGGCATCGGCTACGGGCTCGACCGGCTCCTCGGGACGCGCCCGGTCCTGTTCGCGATCGGGGCGATGGTCGGCAACTTCGCAGCCGTCTTCCTGGTCTACAAGAAGTCCATGAAACAGGATGCGCCGACAGGCGCCCCCTCGAAACAGGATGCGCCGACAGGCGCCCCCTCGAAACGGGGTGGCGCCTGATGCGCCATGAGGTGCATCTCGCGCGAGTAGGGTTCCTCGTCCTGCTCCCCGTGACGGTTGTCAGCGTCGGTATCGCATTGCTCGCCGACGGCGCGAACGCTGCCGCCTCAGCGGCGATCGGTGCGGGTCTCGTCGGCGCCAACCACCTCGTGGCCGTCGCGTCCACGGGCTGGGCACCGACGTTGCGTCCGCGCGTCGTGGCCGTGGGATACGCGCTCTTCGTGGTGCGCATGTTTGCCCTTCTCGTCGCGTTCGCCGTCGTGGCGAGCCTGGCATGGATCAACGGGGCGGCGTTCGCAGCGTCGTTCTGTGCAGCGCTCGTGACGATGCTCGGGGCTGAGTGCGTCAGTTATGCTCGCGGCTCCTACGTTCCCGCCCGGATGCGCCGTCACGCGTCCCTTGCGAAGGGAGCCGCGAGTTGAGCCAGCTGGCCCAGGGCCCCGGATTCCACGTCCCCGAAGTGACACACCTCTTCACCTTCGCGCCGATCTTCAGCTTCGAGGTGGGTGGCATCACGTTCCGTGTGACCTTCGTCACGATCGTCATGTTCGTCCTGACGGCCTTACTCGCGGCCGTGTTCCTGGCCGCCTTCAGACGACCGGCCGTCATCCCGGGGCCCCTGCAAAACGCCGTCGAAGCCGCCGTCGACGGCGTCAGGGAGAACATCGTGATGCCGACGATCGGTCCTGAGGGCGAGCGCTATATGCCCCTGCTCACCGGGATGTTCTTCTTCGTGTTCGCGATGAACTTCATGGAGGTCGTACCGGGGATCCAGTTCCCGATCTCGAGCCGGATGGCGATCCCCGTCTTCTTCGCGCTGCTCTCGTACCTGATCTTCAACTACGTCGGGATCCGCACCCAGGGCCCGATCAAGTACTTCAAGAACTCCCTGATCATCCCCGGTGTGCCGAAGCCGATCCTGCCTCTGCTGATCGTGATCGAGCTCTTCTCGACGTTCGTCTTCCGGCCGCTCACGCTCGCCGTCCGGCTCTTCGCCAACATGATGGCCGGCCACGTCATGCTGACGATCTTCTTCCTTGCGACGGGCTACTTCCTCTACCGCTCGGACAGCTGGTTCCTGCACATCCTCTCTCCGGCCCCCTTCGTGCTCTCCATCGTGCTCACCGGCTTCGAGATGTTCATCGCGCTCATCCAGGCCTTCATCATCACGATCTTGACGGCTGTGTACATCGGCGGTGCGATGCACCCGGAGCATTAAAGACAAGAGGAGGCGAGAGAAATGGAACTCATGTTGTTGGCACAGGAGGCGGCGACGTCGATCGACGTCTCTGCGATCGGTAAAGGACTGGTGTACGGCCTCGCGGCCATCGGCCCGGGGATCGGCATCGGTCTGATCTTCGGGAACGCGATCCAAGCCATCGCGAGGCAACCCGAGGCGGCAGGTCTCGTGCGCCCGATCATGTTCCTGGGGTTCGCGCTGGCCGAGGCGCTCGCGCTCCTCGGGTTCGTCCTTTTCTTCCTGATCCAGTAAGGGGGCCGGGGTGAACGCAGTAACGAGAGTCCTACTGCTCGCACAGGAACATGCGCCCGAGGCGGGCGGCGAAGCCACGCGGCTGGTTCTGCCCGAGCTCGACGAGCTCATCTTCGGCGCGATCGCCTTCTTCGCGCTGCTTGCCCTCCTTTCGAAAGTCGCCTTTCCGGCGCTCCGAAAGGGCTTGCAGCAACGCGAGCAGGCCATCCGCTCCGAGCTCGAGCGGGCCGAGCAGGCGCGTCTGGAGAGCGAGCAGAAGCGCGAGGAATACGAGCGGCAGCTCGCCGATGCGCGCAACGAGGCCGACCGGATCATCCGTGAGGCCGGCGAGGCGGCCGAAGCCATCCGTCGCGAGCGCGTGACCCGGGCCGAGGAGGAGGCGCACCAGATCATCGACAAGGCTCGCCAGGACGCGGGGCAGGAGAAGCACAGGGCGTTCGCCGACCTCCAGCGCATGGTCGCCGACATCTCGATCGAGGCCGCGACGCGCGTCCTCAACAAGGAGCTCTCCGATCCCAAGGCGCAGCGTCAGCTCGTCGAGCAGTTCATCGTCGAGGCCGGGGCTCGCGGAAACGGCAAGAGCGGGTAGGACATGGCCGAGCAGGACCTGGTCCGTAGCTACGCATCGGCGATCTTCCAGATCGCCGAGGCCGAAGGCGTGCTCGACCGGGTCACCGACGAGCTCTTTCGAT
>Ga0299907_10000152_pt1 | contig 28547 bp, 27 predicted proteins | sample RVTome_16_FD_198680 | JGI IMG/M metagenome (GOLD analysis project Ga0299907, IMG submission 198680) | Soil microbial communities from uranium-contaminated site in the Upper Colorado River Basin, Wyoming, United States - RVT152D67 (version 2) ...
GGGGCCGGCCAGCCAGCCCTGCATCCAACGCTGCTCGGCCGATAGGAAGAGCGCATCGATGTCCCGGTCGGTCATTTCGCTCCCTCGGCGTGCATCAGCGGACCCTAATCCTGGAGACGACTACGTTCAGAGAGTGCCCAACCGCCTCGCCGAAGCCACCTCGCCCTATCTGCTCCAACACAAGGACAACCCCGTCGACTGGCGTGAGTGGGGAGACGAGGCGTTCGCCGAGGCCCAGGAGCGCGAGGTCCCTGTCCTCTTGAGCGTCGGTTACTCGGCCTGTCATTGGTGTCATGTGATGGCCCACGAGTCGTTCGAAGACCAGGAGACGGCTGACCTGATGAACCGGCTCTATGTCAACGTCAAGGTCGACCGGGAGGAGCGGCCAGACGTCGACAGCATCTATATGGAGGCGGTGCAGGCGATGACGGGCCAGGGAGGGTGGCCGATGACTGTTTGGCTCACCCCCCAAGGCCGGCCCTTCTTTGCCGGCACCTACTTCCCCAACACCGACCGGCACGGGATGCCCTCGTTCCGGGCGGTGATGCAGGCGGTGTCGGAAGCCTGGGAGACTCGGCGCGAAGAGGTTCTGGGACAGTCCGAGCGCCTCACCGATGCGATCAGCCGTTCCATCCCGCGTACCGATGACCTTCCCGGCATCGAGGGCCTGGAGCACGCCTACGAATCGCTGGCGGCGAGCTTCGACCCTGTCAACGGCGGATTCGGCGGGCCCCCCAAGTTTCCGCAACAGCCCGTGCTCGACTTCCTGCTCCGCGTCCACGAGGAGAGTTGGGCGCCACAGTCGGGCGACATGCTGAAGGTGACTCTCTCCGAGATGGCACAGGGCGGGATCCACGATCAGCTCGGTGGGGGGTTCGCCCGGTACTCGGTCGACGCCCAATGGTTCGCCCCGCACTTCGAGAAGATGCTCTACGACAACGCCCAGTTGGCCCGTATCTATCTCTGGGCCGGGATCGAGCTCGACGAGCCCTCGTTCGTCGACGTGGCCAGGTCGACCATCGCCTATCTCATGACCGATCTGAGACACCCGGCCGGCGGCTTCTACTCGGCCGAGGACGCCGACTCCGAGGGGGTCGAAGGCAAGTTCTACCTCTGGACTACCGACGAGCTCGAGAAGGTGCTGGGACCGGAAGACGGCGCCGAGGCAGCGCGATTCTTCGGAGCCTCGCCGCACGGCAACTTCGAGGGCTCCAACATCCTCTACCGCCCCACCTCCGATCCCTGGACCGACCGGGCCGAATCGATCAGGGCACGTCTCCTCGAGCACAGGGCGAAGCGGATCAGACCGGGCCTCGACGACAAGGTGGTGGCTTCTTGGAACGGTCTGGCGATCAGGGCGTTGGCGGAGGCCGGCGCGGCCCTCGACGATCCAGGCTATCTGGAGGCAGCAGGTGAGACCGCCCGCTTCGTCCTGGACGAGATGATCATCGACGGCGTCCTCCGCCGTTCGTGGAGGGAAGGTCGGCCCGGCTCGGTGCCGGGCTTCTTGGAAGACCATGCCGCAGTGGCCCAGGGTCTGTTCGCCTTGTACGCGGCCACCGGGGAGCACCGGTGGTACCACGCCGCGCATCAGCTCACCTCCGCCATCAGCGATCGGTTCGCCGACCCCGCAGGTGGCTTCTTCGACACCCCGAGCGACGGCGAAGACCTGATCAAACGGCCCAAGAGCCAGATGGACAACCCCTCCCCCTCGGGCAACGGTCTGGCCGCCGAGGCACTGCTCACTCTCTCCTCCTACACCGACGACGAAGAGGCAAGACAGCTCGCCACGGGCACCTTGCGGGCCTCCGGGCTGCTCATGGAGCGCTATCCATCGATGGTGGGACACCATCTCGGGGTGCTTCATTCCTACCTGACCGGCCGGCAATTGGTCATCGTCGGCCCGGATTGGCCTGCCCTGTCCCGCGTCTACTGGGACCGATTCCGCCCCAACACGGTGCTGGCCGTTTCTCCTACCGGGGAGGAGCCGATCCCGCTCTTCGAGGGCCGAGCCGCCCAGTCCCGAACCCTGGCCTACGTTTGCCGGGATCATGTCTGCGACCTCCCGACCGCTGATCCCGATGACCTGGCACGCCAGCTCGCAGCCCATGCCTGACCCGGGCGGTACGGACAGAGCCGAGCCTCTCTAGAGGCCGACGGCCACGGCCCGGTTCAAGGCCGAGGTCATCACCTGGCCCGGGTACGGGCCGAGCCTGGCAGCCTCGGGGACAGGCATATCCTCTTCTACACAGCGACGGGCCAGGGCTGCAACCGCCTCGAGCTCGGCCAGCTGGGTCAGCGATGCAGCACGATCCATGGTGTCACCGTGCCCGGGCACATGTAGCGACCCGGCGGTGCCGAGCGCCGACCTGAGGGTGCGTGGCCAACTCATCGGGTAGCCATCGTCGAACACCGGCGGTGATCCTTCCTCGACCAGGTCGCCCATGAAGCTCACATCGCCGACGGAAACCACGATGTCGGCGTCGGTGTGGCCGAGGCCGTGATAGGTCAGCGTGACCAGCTTCGACCCGAAGTCGATCTGGGCGGTGTCGGTGACCACCCTGGTCGGCGGCGTTATCTCGACCGCATCGAATTCATCCCTCCGGTCGGGGAACCACGCGGTGGCATCATGCTTCATCGACTCTCCCCTCACCACCATGTTCTTACGACACATGTCGTGCCCCCAGATCTCGGCCTCGGGAAATCGGGCGTTCCCGAAAGTGTGATCCCAATGCCAGTGGGTATCGATCACCCAGCGCACCGGAAGCGCGGTGAGGGTGCGCAGCTCGCCCCGGAGCTCGTCGGCTTCGACATGGGAGGCTCTGGTGTCGATGACGACGACGCCCTCCTCCACGATGACCACACCGACGTTGAGGTCGAGCGACTCGAATCGCCGTCGAAACACGCCATCGGACAGCTCGTCGAACATCGCCGGCGGAGCCTATACCCGGGCGAATCGGCTTGCCGGAAGGAGTTGAACCTCGCTTGAAGTCAACGCCTACTCTCGATGCATGGAGTACCTGACCATCGGCGAGCTGGCCAAGAGGGCGGGAGTGGCACTTCGGCGCTGCGCTTCTACGAGAGCCGGGGGCTGATCTTCTCGGCCCGGACTGGGGGAGACCAACGAAGGTACGCGCGGGCAACGCTGAGACGGGTCGCACTGATCCGGGCCGGGCAGGCGGTCGGCCTGTCCTTGAGCGAGGTGGCGGCGGCACTCGAAACCCTCCCGCACCATCGGACCCCGGCCAAGCACGACTGGGAGCGTCTGTCGGGCAACTGGCGGGATCGTCTCGACGGCCAGATCGCCGAGCTCCAGGCGCTTCGTGACGAGCTGAGCGACTGCATCGGGTGTGGGTGCCTCTCGCTCACGTCATGCGCCATCTTCAACCCCTCCGACCGTGCCGCGGGGAAGGGCAGCGGTCCCCGCTATCTGCTCGGCGACGATCGACTGGCCGTCGACTGAGCGCCGACCATCTCAGACAGGCTGGCCGGCTCCGACCGGGGCCTGAAGAGCCTGGGCGGAGACGAGGACGTAGGTGACCCACAAGGTGTCGGCGAGGAGAAGATGGAGGAGCTGCATCCATACCGGGACCCCGAGCGCGATGTTCAGGGCGCCAGTCATGAGCATCAGCCCGACCAGCACGGGCAAGGCCTTCGCCGCGATCGTCCTCGGCGCCCGGGACCGACCCGAGGCCCACCAACCGATAGAGGCGGCGAGCACGGCCAGGATGGGGTGGATGAGACGCAGATCGGTGAGGAAATGAGCCTCACCACCAGATCCGAGATCGGACCCGTCCCTGGGAAACAAAGTGTCGGCCAGAGCCGTCACCGCTCCGGTTGCTGCCAGCAGCACGATCGCAGTGCCACCCAGGGCCACCCAACGCAAGATGCCCGGGTGGGACCGGGGGGCGAGAGCCCGCCCGCCGGAGAGCCAGAAGACGGTCAGAGTGAGGGCGGCCAGCAGGAGCAGGGTGTTGACCAGATGCAAGGGGACCGCCACCACGCGCGCCACGGAGGCGTCGTCGCCCACCCACTCGGCGAGAACGATGGTGGCTCCGATCAGTGCTTCGCCGATGATCGAAGCGAGCGAAAGGAGCGCCCCGACCCGGGCCGGCTCACCCGGTGCCGTCCAACGCCACACCCACACCACGAGCCCAGCTACGAGGAGCAGGGCGATGCCGCTGGCGGTGCGATGGGTGTATTCGACGGCGGTGGAGCCGGAGAGCTCGGGAACCACTTGACCCTGGCAGGTGGGCCAACTCCTCCCGCATCCCGCTCCTGAGCCGGTGGCCCGAACCAGGGCGCCGAGCAGGATGACCCCGACGTTGAAGACGAGAGTGAACCAGGCATATCGGGCGATTCGGGTCACGGTCCGAGATTAGGGGCGGATCTTTGGTGGGCCGCCGGGTGCGATACCCTCGCCGGCGCATGGAGATCCTTCCCGACGTTGTCGCCGCCATCGGCAACACTCCGCTGGTCCGACTCTCCCGCATCCACCCGCCTGGCAACCTGGTCGCCAAGCTCGAGCACATGAACCCGGGTGGTTCGGTCAAGGAGCGGATTGCCGTTTCGATGATCGACGCCGCCGAAGAGCAGGGCCTCCTTCGCCCCGGTGGCACCATCATCGAGCCGACCTCCGGCAACACCGGCGTCGGCTTGGCCATGATCGGAGCCGTCCGCGGCTATCGGGTGATATGCACCGTTCCCGACAAGGTGTCCAAGGAGAAACAAGACCTGCTCCGGGCCTACGGGGTGGAGGTGATTGTGACACCCACCGACCTGCTCCCCGAGCATCCCGACTCCTACTACGGGGTTGCCCGTCGATTGGCCAACGAGATCGAGGGTGCCTTCCATCCCGATCAGTACTCGAACCCGGCCAACCCCCAGGCCCACTACGAGGGGACCGGACCCGAGATCTGGCGCCAGACCGACGGCCAGATCGACATCCTGGTCGTGGGAGTAGGGACCGGAGGGACCATCACCGGAGCCGGTCGTTACTTGAAAGACCAAAAGCCTCGGATGCTCGTGGTCGGCGTCGACCCGGTGGGCTCGATCTTCACGGCCGACTCCTCCGACGGGGTCCACCAGTACCTGGTCGAGGGGGTGGGCGAGGATTTCTACCCCGAGACAGTCGACCTGGACCTGATCGATCGGTGGGTCACGGTGACCGACGAGCAGTCGCTCTCCATGACTCGGCGACTCGCCCGGGAAGAGGGGATCCTGGTTGGCGGGTCATGCGGCCTGGCCGCCTACGGCGCTGTCCAGGTGGCGGAAGAACACCACGAAGCTCTGGTGGTCGTGATCCTGCCCGACTCAGGGAGGGGTTACCTGTCCAAGGTCTTCAACGATGACTGGATGATCGAGCACGGGTTCACGATCTGACACGTCGAGGGGCCCCCGAGATTTCGGGGGCCCCTCATCGAAGATCAGCTATGGCGTTGCTTCGGCGACGAACGCCGCCACGGATGGACTAGGTCCGTGGTATCCAGAGCCGGGTGGTCCGAGTTTGAAGTCGCCACCGGTCCACGAGGGACGAGCGGCGCATGCGGTCAGCGCCGCTCAGCGCTCGACCACCTCCAGAGTCCAAGAACTTTCATACAACCTAGGACCACCTCCTTTCTCTGGTGGCGACAGTTTGCCACAACTGCGAGGAATTGGAGAGTGGATTTGAGTCGCTGCGGACGAAGGCCGCGGCGCGCTCACCGCCGATCATCCCAGGGCACTTCGCCACTCACCGCCCGGGCCGCGAACCCGCGCAGCGTCGCGGCATTGCCCTCGTCGAGCCCGAGGGGAGCAACGAAGCTGGTGGGGTCGACATCGAGTATGACGGCGGCGATCACCGCCGCAGCGAGATAGCTGCCGGCCAGGCTGGGATGGCTCCCGTCCGCCTGGTACAGATCGATCTCGCGTCGCTCGGCGAGCGACATCCACCAGGCCATGCCCACCGGCGCGACTTCGGCGAGCAGGGAGTCGGCGAATGCCAGGTAGCTGTCGGCCAGGTCGACCTGCATTGCCGAGTAGGTGCTGTGGCCCAGCTCGGGGGAACCATTGCGATGGCCCCAGGTGAGAAAAAGCACGACCTGCCCGCCATTGCCCACCACGGTGCGAGACAACAGCTCGGCCGCCGGATAGCTTGCGCGCCGAGCCAGGTCTCGGTCGGCAGGGGCCATGCTCTGCTCCTGCAACACCACGAAGTCCCAATCTCCTCCGGCAATGGCATCGGTGGTCTCCTCCGACGCGGCGTGGTCGCGCCACCACCAGCCACCGGGAGCCCTCATCCCCACCTCGACTCGCATGTCCGCCGAAGCCGCCAAGGAGCGCACCATCCCGGGCAGATCGTTGACGTGGGTGTAGCTGTTGCCGACGAACAGGACGCGGACCGGGGGATCGGAGTTGCCGAAGCACGCCGGGGCGGCGATCACGAGCAAGAAGGCGAGGACCCGGCGGAGACGAAGGAGCCCGGTCGTCATCGCGCCTCGGCGGGCGCCGTTCCGCCTCCTCGGAACACATCAGGCGGGATGGCTTGCTGCTCCCGCCGTCTCGCCCCGAGACCGGCCAGATACTGATCAGGGAAGGAATGGGCCGTGTACCCGAGGTCGATGGCGGCGTTGAGGGTCCAATAGGGATCGACGATGTGGGGCCGGGCAAGGAGGCAGAGATCGGCGCGCCCCGCCACGAGGATGTTGTGAACGTCGTCGATGCTGGACACCGCCCCCACGGTCATCGTGTGGATACCGACTTCGTTGCGTATCCGGTCCGAGTACGGCGTCTGATAGAGACGTCCGTACTCGGGGTCGGCTTCGATCGTGGTCTGGCCGGTCGAAACGTCGATCAGGTCGCAACCCAGCTCCTTCAGGGCGGAGGCGAAGGCCACTGCGTCGTCGCCGTCGAAACCGCCATCGACCCAATCGGTCGCCGAGATTCGGACCGAGATCGGCTTGTGCTCCGGCCAGGCAACACGCACCGCCTGAAACACCTCGAGCGGGTAGCGGATCCGATTCTCCAAGGAACCGCCGTACTCGTCGCGCCGCTGGTTCGCCAGCGGTGTGAGAAAACTGGAGAGCAGATAGCCGTGGGCATAGTGGAGCTCCAACATGTCGAAGCCGGCCCGGTCGCCGAGAAGCGCTGAGCGGACATGCTGGTCTCGAACCAGGTCCATGTCGTCGCGGGTCATGGCCCGGGGTATCTGGCTGTCCGGGCGGTACCTGATCGGCGAGGGGGCGATGATCTCCCAGTTGCCCTCGTCGAGTGGCTCGCTGTCGCCCTCCCACATCAGCTTCGTCGAGCCCTTGCGACCTGAGTGCCCGATTTGGAGCCCGATCCTGGCCTCGCTGTGGTCATGGACGAAGTCGACGATCCTGGCGAAGGCCTCCGCCTGCTCCTCGTCCCAGAGACCGGTGCACCTGGGGGTGATCCGTCCCTCGGGTGACACGCACGTCATCTCGGTCATCACCAGCCCGGCGCCTCCGACGGCACGGCTCCCCAAGTGGACCAGATGCCACTCGTTGACGATTCCGTCGACCGCGCTGTACTGATCCATAGGGGACACCACGATCCGGTTGGCCAGATCGAGTCCCCTCACCCGAAACGGGTGGAACATTGGCGGAACTCGGGGATCGACCGGGTGTGGGGCGCCGTGGTCGGAGGCGGCGTACCACACGTCGACATCCGCCATGTAGACGGGGTCGCGAACCCGGAGATTGTCGTACGTGATTCGCTGGCTTCGGGTGAGCATGGAGAAGGCGAACTGCTCGGGCTCCATCACCCGGTATCGATCGGCGCCCTCGAACCAGCTCCGACTCGCCCTGGCAGCCCGCTGCAGGCTCTCCACCTCGGGACGGCGTTGCTCCTCGTACACCCGGAGTCCCGTCCCGAGTGGATCGCCGCTGGTGAGCACTCCGGCAAGGGCGATCGCATCCTCCATCGCCAGCTTGGTGCCCGAGCCGACCGAGAAATGAGCGGTGTGGATGGCGTCGCCCATGAGCACAACGTTGTCGTGGTGCCATCGCTCGCAGGTGACGGTGGGAAACTGGAGCCATCTCGAGTTGTTCCCGACCAGGCCCTCCCCGTCCAGATGTCGGGCAAAGAGCTCCTGGCAGCGGTCGAGGGCGTAACTGTCACTGGCTCCCGGGGGCAGCACATCCTCCTCGGTCTTGTCGAAACCGAGCGCCGACCAGGTCTCCGGCCGCATCTCGACGATGAAGGTGCTCCCCTCCTCGCCGTAGGGGTAGATGTGGGCCCAAACCATCCCCGATGGGGTGTCCTCGAAGATGAAGTTGAACTCGTCGAACACCTTCGGTGTGCCGAACCAGACGTACTTGTTTCGCTCCAGTGTCACCGTTGGCCGTAACACCGCCTCCAGGTCCCGGCGCACGGTGCTGTTGGCCCCGTCGGCGCCGACGACGAGGTCGGCGTCGGGCAACGTCTCGAGGCCGGCCACCTCGGTCGAGAAGTGGAGATCGACGCCCAGCTCCCGCGCCCGGCCGGTGAGGACCTCGAGCAGGGCTCGCCGGCTGATCGAGGCGAAACCGTGCCCTCCGGAGGTCAGATCGCGGCCGTCGGGATGGCGAACCCTTATCCGGCCCCAATGTCGGAAGCGCTCGGTCATCGCTGCGTGGGAAAGCTGGTCGGCTTCCTGGAAATGATCGAGGGTCTCGTCGCTGAACACCACTCCGAACCCGAACGCGTCTCCTGAACGGTTGCGCTCGAGTATCGAGACCGACAGTTCCGGAAGGTTCTTCCTGAGCAGGATGGACAGGTATAGACCCGCCGGGCCCCCGCCGATGACGATGACGCTCTGGAGTTGGTCGCTCATGCTGGCTCTCCGGCCAACGCTAGAGCCTTGCCAATGGTGGGATGTTGATTGGAGAGCGGGCCCGTGTCTCTGAGCCCAAGACTCACGAGCCTCTACGCGACCGCTAGAGCCTCAGGGTCCGAACGAACTCGTTCCACCAGTCGCCGACCGCGTCAAGGGTGTTGTCCAGCGACCAGAGGAGAATTATGAACAGGGCGACGACGAGGACGACGGTCGCCAGGTTCCTGACCCGGTACACCTGACGCTGGTTGTTGTCCTCCATGTAAGAGGGCTCGACCACAGGCGGAGTGGGTGCCGTGATCACAAAAGGCTCCGGTGGGCTCACGAATGCAGGGGGCTCACTTGTCGTGCTCATCTCGGCCACTCCCACGGGTTCTGGTCGGAGAGAGAACGACTCGAGCTGCGGATCCGGTTCCCGGGCCGGCTCCGGCTCGCGCCCAGCGCCAGGCTCACTGTGATCGCCGACATGCTCGCGGACCTCGGCCTCCAGCTCCATGTCGGCATCCAGAGCGGGCTCTAGCTCCGTCTCCCCGTGCTCGGGACCGTCGGAGGAGACGACAGCATCGGGTTCAACCTCCTCCTCGATCGGCTCCTCTAACGGAAGAGGGGCGAGACTGGCCAGTTCCTCCTCCACCGTCGCATGCGTTTCAGCCGGCGGGACCGGGACCCCAGCCTTGTCGAAGAGGGCGCGTTGATCGATGTCCAGGATCGCGGAGAGGGCGGTGATCACCGAAGGGTCGGTGGGAATCGAGACATCGCGCTCCCAACTCCTGATCGAACTGGCCGAACGACCTACCAGCTCCCCAAGCTGCGCCTGGCTCAAGCCGATCTTCGTCCGGCGATAACGAACGGTTCTTCCGAAAGAGCGCTCGGGCATCGGAGTGTGATGGTACCGCCGGGTGGGGCTAGTCAACCTGGAGGCCCGGCCTGATGCGGGGCCAATGGTCATTGATCCAGGCCGGCGACGACTTAGCATTTTCACCCATGGAGATAGCGATCATCGCCCTTGGCGTCGTCGGGCTCGTGTTCGCTGGATTGGCCCTCAACCGGGCCAGGCCGAATGTCGTCGCCGAGCGGGTCCCGGGTCATCCCGACACATTCGAGGTCTGGAACGAAGGGCCGGGGACAGCGGTAATAGTCCACGCCGACGTGGTCACACCCGGTTCCCCCCATGGGACGACGATCGAGGAGGCCCGAGCGTCGCTCCCCGGGCTATGGGTCGACGAGCGGATCGTGCGGGACACCGATCCCTGGGCCAAGGGAGCCACGCTGGACCCATTGCGTCGTTTCGAGGTTCGGCTCCCCGCCGCCACCAATCTCCGGATCGTGTACCGGGCCGAGGGCACCCTGGGCACGATGGCAACCGCCACCCTGGTCGTCGAGGGCGCTCACTGACCCGATCCTGGCCCTAGAGGACTTTCGGCCCTCACCGATCCCCGGATGCCCCCGGTACCTTTGATACCGTTCCCACGACAACGAAAGGTGTCGCCCATGAGGAAAACCGCATCCATCGCCTCCATCGTGCTCGGCGTGTTGTTGGTGATCGGGGGCATCGCCACCTGGGTGGTGGTCGCCTCGACCCTCTCCGACCAGAACATCACGACCTCAGAGGATGCATGCCTGCCCGGCCGCAACGTCGGCGATCCGTTCACCGCCTACTGCGAGGCGAAGGTGATCGAGAAGCACACCCTCGAGTCGACCGGCGGCCTCACCTATGCCGAGCTCGACCGGGAGGACCCGCTTCGAGAGACGGCGTTGACATCATCGTTCCTCCAGGCCTCGCTGTTCACCTCGGTGGTGGCGTTCGGCGTTGCGGCGATGGCGGTGGGGATGGGGTTGCTCTTCATCCTGATCGGGCTCGGGATCCGCGACGTGGCACAACGGGTAGTCACTACTGGCAGCGGTCCGGCTCAGACCTGACCGATCGGCTCGAAGCGGATGAAAGGGGCGTCTTCGACCCACCGGTCGAGGGCGCCCCGCACCCGCTCCGGGTCTGACCCCCAGCTCTCGGTGAGGGCTCGATAAAGGATGCCTGACCGCACCTTGCGGTCCGGCTCGGATTGTCCCCGGACGGGGATGTCGGCTGCGACTCCTCGCTTGAGATGAAGGGTGAACTCCGGGTTGGCCTCGATGTTCGCCTCCCAGTCCCGTTTCGGGCCCGGTCGACCGGTGAGAAACAGCTCGCCGTCGAACTGGTGGAAGTAGATCTCGAGACGGTGGGGCCGGCCCGTCGTGCGACCGATGGTGGTTATGTCCGCGATCCCGCCTTGGTTCAGGGCGGTGCGGATGGCGCTGACCATGTGCGCGCCAACCTGCGTGACGACCTGCTTGTTCCCAACGGTATCTTCCCCCTCACATGGGCCAACTAATCCAGGTCGACGCCAGCCCGATGGGTCGCGTCGCCGTTTTCTCCACCGATCGATCCCTGACCGGACAGGACGGGATCAGCTTTTCGCCTGATTCCGTGGACGGCTCCGATCCGCCCCACGACCTCGCCCGGCGCCTCTTCACCGCCGACCGCCAGATCGACCACGTTCACGTCCTCTCGAACACGGTTTCGGTTCGTCGGCGCCAGACCTGGGACGGACCGGCGGTGGTGCGCGCCTCCGACGTGATCGCAAATCTCTTCATTCACTACGGCGAGGGGTCCTCGGACACCGGCTCGGATGAGTACGAGGAGCTGCGCGCCGAGAACTACAACGCCGCTATCAGCCACATCAGGGCGCACAACGACGAGCTCTGGGTCATGCGCGTGGTGCCCGACGAGCCCATCGACCCGTTCCGTCCCGGGCAGTACACGACCCTGGCCCTCGGGTACTGGGAGCCGAGGGCCGACGACGCCGAGGAGGAGCTCGCCCCGGAACAGGGTGAGAAGATGGCTCGCCGGTCGTACTCGGTCTCCAGCTCCATGATCGACGAGAGTGGCGAGTTGCTCCCGCCGCACACGCCCTTTGTCGAGTTCTACATCGTGAAGGTGCGGCCGGGAGAGGAGACGCCCCCGGCATTGACACCGCGGCTATTCATGAAAGGCGTGGGTGACCGGCTCTACATGGGGCGCAAGTTCACAGGCCGCTTCACCCTCGATGGCGTGAAGGAGACCGACAACGTGGTCTTCCTCGGCACCGGCACCGGCGAGGCTCCGCACAATGCCATGACCGCCGAGCTGCTCCGCCGGGGCCACAAGGGGCGCATCATGAACGTCGTTTGTGTCCGCTATCGGGCAGACCTCGCCTACACCGAGCAGCACACCGTCCTCGCCGAGCGCTATCCCGCCTATCGCTACCTGGCTCTGACCACCCGGGAGCCGGAGAACGAGGGCAACAAGATGTACATCCAGGACCTCGTCGAGTCGGGCCGTCTCGAGGAAGAGCTGGGAGCCCCGCTCGACCCGTTCCGGACCCACGTCTTCCTGTGCGGGAACCCGGCCATGATCGGGCTTCCGGAGTGGACCGAGGCGGGTCTCGTCTTCCCCGAGACGCTCGGCGTCTGCCAGCAACTCCACGAGCGCGGTTTCACCATCGACCACGGCAAGACCCGCGGCAACGTCCACTTCGAGGAGTACTGGACCGAACCGTGAGAAGGGGGCGGAAACCGCCTCCCCCCCTCCCCCCGAACCTGAGGTTCTACGTCACGTATCCGTTACGAACTCTCTCGAGTTGGTCACGGGCGACACGTCGAAGTCGTCCGGCCGAGCCGCCGTCTGGCGAACCTGAGAGCGTTCGTTGCATATCCGTTACGGGGAACCTCAGGTTCGGGGTGGCACCGCTACCTGCCGGTGCGCTCCCGACGTTGGGTCTCGGCCACGGCAATGGCGGTCATGTTGACCACGTCGTTGACCGAGGCGTCACGTTGCATGACGTGGACCGTCTTGGACAGACCGCTGAGGATGGGGCCGATCACCTCGGCGTCTCCCAGCCGGTTGAGCAGCTTGTAGGAGGCGTTGGCCGCGGTCAGGTTGGGGAAGACGAGCACGTTGGCCGCCCGGTGGAGCGGGCCGCGGGGCCGACGGTCCATCAACAATTCCGGGATGACCGCGGTGTCGGCTTGCATCTCGCCGTCGACGGGGATGTCGGGGCGGGCCAGACGGAACAGCTCCACCGCACGTCGCACCCGGGCCGGCTCGCTCCCCCCCGACGACCCGAAGTCGGAATAGCTGATGAAGGCGACCCGTGGGCTCCGGGAGAAGTCCTCTTCGGCCGTGGTGGTGGCGGCGAGGGCGATCTCGGCCAACTGCTCGGCAGTCGGTTCGATGTTGACCGCGCAGTCGGTGAAGAAGAACGGGGTGCCCCTCACCACCACCAGGTACACCGAGCTCACGATCGACCGCCCCTCCTCCACCTGGAGCACCTGGAGGGCGGGGCGGATGGTCTCGGGGTAATAGCTGCTCAACCCGCCGATGACGGCATCCGCCGCCCCCTCCCGCACCATGAGGCAGGCGTACATCGCCGGGTCCTCGGTCTGCTTCCAGGCGTCATGAAGTGACAGGCCCTTGTGCCGGCGCAGTTGCTCTAGGACGAGGGCGTAGCGATCACGCTCGGCGTCCTCCCGAACATGGTCGACCACCTCCACACCCTCGATGGAGATGCCCGCGTTGTCGGCCAGGCTGGCGATCTTGGTGGCGTCGCCGAGCAGGACCACACTGGCGATTCCCTCATCGGTCACCCTGCGGGCGGCCCTGATCATGCGCACATCCTCGGCATGTGGGTAGACCACCTTCTTGGGCTGCTCCATGGCCCGGGTGGTGATGGCGTTGATCAGACCGAAGGAAGCGTTGAATCTCGTCTGAAGCTGGGCGATGTACTCGTCGAAGTCGGCGATCGGGGCACGAGCCAAACCCTCCTCCATCGCCGCCCTGGCCACCGCCGGGGCGACCCGCCACAGCACGCGGGGATCGAAAGGCTTGGGAATCAGGTATTCGGGACCGAAGGAGAGGCGTTCGAGGTCGTAGGCCCTGAGCACACTGTCGGGGACCGGCTCTCGGGCCAACTCGGCCAGGGCGCGGGTGGCGGCGATCTTCATCTTCTCCGACACGGCCCGTGATCTGACATCGAGAGCGCCACGGAAGATGAAGGGGAAGCCGAGGACGTTGTTCACCTGGTTCGGGTAGTCGCTGCGACCGGTGGCCATGATCACATCGGAGCGGGCGGCGGTGGCGTCGGGATAGCTGATCTCGGGGTCGGGATTGGCCAGGGCGAAGACGATCGGGCTGTCCGCCATCGACTGGATCATCTCCTTGGAGACCGTCCCGGCGATGGAGACCCCCATGAAGACATCGGCGCCCGCCATGGCGTCGTCGAGGGTGCGGGCATCGGTGTCGACGGCGAACTCCTTCTTGATGTCATTGAGGTCATCGCGCCCGGAATGGATCACTCCGGTCGAGTCGACCATGAGGATGTTCTCCGGGCTCACCCCCAGCTCGATGAAGAAACGAGCCGAGGCGATGCCGGCAGCCCCTGCCCCGGCGAATACGACCCTGGTCTTGGCGATGTCACGCCCGGTCAGCTCCAGGGCGTTGAGGAAGGCGGCCCCTCCGATGATGGCGGTGCCGTGCTGGTCGTCGTGGAACACCGGGATGTCGAGCCGATCACGCAGCGTCTGCTCGATCACGAAGCACTCCGGCGCCTTGATGTCCTCGAGGTTGATCCCCCCCACCGTCGGAGCCAGGAGCTCACAGAACTTGATGACATCCTCGGGGTCGGTGGCATCGATCTCCAGATCGAAGACGTCGATGTCGGCGAAACGCTTGAACAGGACCCCCTTGCCCTCCATGACCGGCTTGCTGGCCAGCGGGCCGATGTTGCCCAGGCCGAGCACGGCCGAGCCGTTGGAAACGACCGCGACGAGGTTGCCCCGGTTGGTGAAGCGGAAGGCGGCGTCGGGATCGTCGGCGATGACCAGGCAAGGCTCGGCCACCCCGGGCGTGTAGGCCAGGCTCAGGTCGGCCTGTGTCGCCGTCGGCTTGGTGGAACGGATCTCGGTCTTTCCCGGGCGTGGCTTCTCGTGATATTCCAGAGCCTCGGAGAAGGTGGGCTTGTCGGCCATCGCCCGCGAGCCTATCGGCTTTCACGGACCGGTAGATCAGATCGGGACGCCGTGCGGTCAAATACCCCTTGACACCTATGCGTGCGACAATTGGCCGGGACGATGAAGACTTCGAATCTGCCGATCCACCACGACAACGGTTACAAGGTGATGGCCGGATGGCGTGTGGGGCACGCTCCCGAGGAGTCCACCACGCGCTCGGGGCTCCTGGTACCGGTCGGCACCAAAGACGGGAACGACGCCCTGGCCCTCGTCGACGTCAAGACCGGCCAGCGCTTCTGGGCGGTGCCAACCGGCGCCTGGCGCTTCATCTGGCCGGCCACCGGCAAGCCGGTGATCGCAGTCCGCGAGAGCCAGATCATCGCAGAGGAAGAGCTCGAGCATGTCGGGGACGAGGGTCAGTACCTCTGAGCTGTCGAAAACACCTCGCAGTCTCGCTGCGCAACGGCGAAGATCCCCGGACCCGATGACACAAGAACACGCCTCCCGCCGCCGCAGACGGCTCACCGCGACCGTCACCGACCTCGAAGTTGCGATACAACGAGCCTTCCTGGTCGGAGTCGAGCTGCCCGGCATGACCACACTCGACGCCGAGCGGAGCCTGGAAGAGCTGACCCTCCTCACCGACACCGCCGGATCCGAGCCGGTCGACCAGGAGCTGGTCCGCCGCACCCGGATCGATCCCGCCACCTACATCGGGTCGGGCAAGGCCGAGGAGCTGGCCAGTCTGATCAAGGCCCTCGACATCGACGTGGTCGTCTTCGACAATCAGCTCACCCCGGCCCAACAACGCAACCTGCAGAAGCTGTTCGGTTGCGACGTTGTCGACCGCGAAGGCCTGATCCTCGACATATTCGCCCAGCACGCCCACACCAAGGTGGGCGCCCTCCAAGTGGAGCTGGCCATGAACCGCTACAACCTGCCCCGGCTCCGGGGCAAGGGCGCCAGCCTCTCCCAGCAGGGTGCCGGGGTCCTGGCTCGCGGGCCCGGTGAGACCAAATTGGAGACAGACCGCCGGCGAATCCTGCAGCGGATCTCCAAGTTGGAGCGCGAGTTGAAGGAGACGGTGGGGCACCGGGAGACCCAGCGCAAGGCGAGGAAGCGGTCCGAGATCCCCCAGGTGTCCATCGTGGGTTACACCAACGCAGGGAAGTCCACCCTGCTCAACGCTCTCACCGATGCCGGTGTCCTCGTCGAGGACCGGCTCTTCGCCACTCTCGACTCCACGGTGCGCCGGTTGGAGCTGCCCAATCAGCGGGCGGTCCTCCTCGCCGACACCGTCGGATTCGTCCGCCGTCTCCCCCACCATCTGGTCGAAGCCTTCCAATCGACCTTGTCCGAGGTTGCCGAGGCCGACCTTCTCCTCCATGTCGTCGACGGGAGTGTTGATGATCCGGCGGGCCAGATCGCAGCGGTGCGCGAGGTGCTACTCGAGATCGGCGCCGCCGAGCTGCCCGAGCTGATCGTGTTCAACAAGTCCGACGTGATCGGCAAACAGGCCATGGGACGTCTGGTCAACCTCTATCCGGACGCGGTCTTCGTCTCCGCTTTGAAGGGGTTGGGTCTCGACGAGCTGTTGGTGCGGGTGGGCGAGTTGGTGGAGAAGGCGATGGTCACGCTGACCCTGGAGATCCCCTACGCCCGGGGCGACCTGGTCGCCGCAGTGCACCGGGTGGGTGAGGTGATCGAGGAGAAGCACGACGACAACGGGATGATCCTCGAGGTGAGGGTCCCGGAGACCTCTCAGGCTCAGTTCGTCGAGTTCAGTCGCTGAGGATCAATCCCCCAAGGCGACCGCGGCCGCCCCGATGATCCCGGCGTTGTTGGCCAGCGCCGCCGGAGTGGTGAGGACTTCGTCGAAGCTGACATGGCTTGCGAACTCGTCCCAGAACTTGGAGACCCCGCCTCCGATCACGACCAGGTCGGGGTTGAGCACCTCGTAGGCGAGGGTTATGAACTCCCGTGCCCGCTCCCCCCATTCGTCCCAGCTCAGGTTGTCTCTGCGACGGGCCTTGGCCGAGTACTTGGTCTCCGCCGGACGGGCGCCGTTCAGCTCCAGTTGGCCGGCTTCGGTGTTCGGTATCAGCTTCCCGTCGAGGAAGAGGGCGCTGCCGATGCCGGTCCCGAAGGTGAGCACGAGGACCACTCCGCTCACCCCGCGGGCCGCTCCGTAACGGCATTCGGCGAGCCCGGCTGCGTCGGCGTCGTTGATGAGCATGATCTCTCGGCCGATGGCGTCTTCGAACATCTCGAGGGCGTTGACCCCAATCCACGACTTGTCGATGTTGTTGGCGGTGTAGACCACGCCGTGGCGGATGACAGAGGGGAATCCGATCCCGACCGTGCCCGGCTCGTCGAGACGGTCGACCAGCTCCCTGACCACGGCGACGACGGCGGGTGGTGTGGAAGGCTTGGGTGTGTCGACCCGAAGTCGATCACTGACCAGCTTCCCTGCTTCTATGTCGACGACGCCGGCTTTGATGCCGGAGCCGCCAACATCGACTCCGATCCTCGTTGCCACGGCGGGCGAGCCTAAACCTCGGGCACGGATCGGTGCCAAATCGAGGCCAGCCGGGGCACTAGTGCCCTGGCCACTGACGTTGGCGATGTTCAGGGCGAGCCAGGGGCGCCGATGGCAAGGACGCAGGACGCAGTCGCACCCATAGGTGCGTCAAGGACGAGGACGCCGCAAGCGGTGTCATCTGGCCGTCCTGAACGCGGCGAACGTTGGTGGTCGGGGCACTAGCCTCGCCAACCCATGAGTGGCCAGGGAGACATCGCCGTCGTCGGTCTCGGGGTGATGGGGGCCAACCTCGCTCTCAACCTGGCCGACCATGGGTACGAGGTGATCGCCTTCAACCGGACCGGCTCCGTCACCGAGGAGTTCATCGCCGGGGAGGCGCGGGAGTTGGGCATCACCCCGGCCTACACCATCGACGAGATGGTCGGCATGCTGGCGCGACCCAGGGTGGTGCTGATCATGGTCACCGCCGGCAAGCCGGTCGACCTGGTGATCGAGTCGCTCTTCGAGCACCTGGACGAGGGCGACATCATCATCGACGGGGGAAACTCCCTCCACACCGACACCGATCGCCGTCAACAGCTGGTCGAAGCCCGCGGGCTCCACTATCTGGGGATGGGCGTCTCCGGGGGGGAGGAAGGCGCCCGGCACGGGCCGTCGATCATGCCGGGTGGCAGTCGGGCGGCGTGGCAACACGTCGAGCCCATGCTCAAGGCGATCGCGGCCACGGCGCCCGACGGGAAGCCTTGTTGTGAGTGGATCGGTCCCGGAGGAGCCGGGCACTTCGTGAAGATGGTGCACAACGGGATCGAGTACGGCGACATGCAGGTGATCGCCGAGGCTTACGACCTGATGCGACGCGGCATGGGGATGACCCCGGGGGAGATGGCGAAGGTCTTCGACCAGTGGAACCGAGGAAGGCTCCGCTCATACCTGATCGAGATCAGCAGCGAGATACTGGCCACCGACCTCGAAGGCGTCCCGATCGTGGATCTCATCCTGGATGCGGCCGGGCAAAAGGGCACCGGGAAGTGGACCGTGATGTCCTCCATGGAGTTGGGCCAGCCCACGACATTGGTGGGCGAGGCGGTGTATGCCCGCATCGTCAGCTCCGACCCGGGTGCCCGAAGGAGAGCGGCGGCGATCTACGACTCGCCACTCGGCTCGATGGGAGCGACGGGCAGCGACCACGTCGAGACTGCGCTCTACGCCTCGAAGATCGTCTCCTATGCCCAGGGTTTCCGTCTGATGCTTGCGGCCTCCGAGACGTTCGGGTGGGACCTCGACCTAGGCACCATTGCCTCGATCTGGAGGGCCGGTTGCATCATCCGGGCCGACTTCCTGGAGGACATCACTGCTGCGTACCGGCGCAACCAGGACCTGCCCGACATGATCGAGGACGAGTTCTTCGCCGCCGCTCTCGAGAAGTCGGAGCCCTCGTGGCGCCGGGTGGTGTCGGGGGCGGTCGACGCCGGCATTCCCGTCCCCGCCTATTCCAGCGCCCTCGCCTACTTCGACGCCATGCGATCGGAGCGTCTCCCGGCCAACCTCATCCAAGCACAGCGGGACTTTTTCGGCGCCCACACCTTCGAGCGGGTCGACAGGCCACGGGGCGAGTTCTTCCACCACGATTGGTGAAGGAGCGGACTTTGGCCTTGTCGTTCGATGGAGAACCAAGGATCGAGCGGAGACAATGCCCGGATTGTGCGCGCCGGCACGAGTCGGTCACCGGGTTTGTGCTCGAGGACGGCACCCCATATGCCGTCTACTTCGCCGAGTGGTACCCCCACTCGGGTGAGGCCTATCTCGACGTGGTCCTCGGGACATGGGATGAGGCCGACTATCCGGACCAGGTGACCTTCGCCTGCCGCTTCGGCCATGTCGAAGGCAATGACGGGCCCGCGGCCTCACTGGTGTCGGCTGCCGAACGCCGCGCTGATCATCCGATGTTCGGGATCAGGCTCGATCGGACCGACGCCTTGGAGCACCCGAGGCTCGAGGAGTTCTGGGAGGTGGCCGATTGGCTGGTCATCAACGATCAGGTCCTCCACGACCACGTTTATCACATGCCCGGCGCCGAAGTCTGAGGCCAGGGCAAGGTAGACCGCTAGAGCGGCGGGATGCCGGGAACCTCGATCCGCTCCCCGACCTCGAACAGCGGATCGGCGTCGTCGGCCTCCTCGACGTGCTGGCGGCGGATCCCCATCGTGAACAGGATGGCGTCGAGGTAGGGCACCGAGATCGCCGTGTCGGCCTGCTCCTTCACCACCGGCTTGGCATTGAAGGCGATGCCGAGCCCGGCCGTGGCCAGCATCTCGAGATCGTTAGCCCCGTCGCCCACCGCCACCACCTGGGAGAGAGGGATGCCTTCGGCCTCGGCGATGGTCTTGAGGAACCTCGCCTTGCGGGGACCGTCGACGAACTCGCCGACCAGATCGCCGGTGAGGTGACCGTCGACCATCTCCAAGGTGTTGGACAACGCGTAGTCGATGCCCAGATCGGCGGCCAGGACGTCGCTGAACCGGGTGAACCCGGCGGAGACGATGGCAGTCACCAGGCCGAGCCGCTTGAGAGTGCGAATGAAAGTGCGAGCGCCACTGGTCAGCGTGATGTTCTCGTGGACCCTGGTGATTGCGGTCTGGTCGAGACCTTTGAGCAGACCGACCCGCTCCCGGAGCGACTGCTCGAAGTCGATGGCGCCGGTCAGAGCCAGATGGGTCAGCTCGGAGACCCGCTCCTCGACCCCGGCCTCGCGAGCCAGGAGGTTGATCACCTCATCCTGGATCAAGGTGGAGTCGACATCCATGATCACCATGCGCTTGCCACGACGCTCCAAACCGTCGCGCTGGATGGCGATGTCGATGGGAAGCGCGGCCGCCGCCCTGACCAGGTTCTCCCTCATCTGATCGAGATTGCCGTTGCTGACGACCAGCTCATAGCTGACCACCGGGTAACGGGAAAGGCGGTAGATGCGGTCGATGTTTCCCCCCGCCTCGGCGATGGCGGCGGCCACGGCCCCGAAGTCCGACGGGCCGACACTCATACCGATCAAGGTGACCACCGACATCGGACGTGTCGGGGTCGGGGTGTCCTCGACCTTCTCGAACTCGACGTTGAGACCCCTCTCCCATCCGAAGAAGAGGAGGTCCCTGATCGTCGCCCGCTCCCCCGACACGCCGACCAGGACGTTGAGGGTGAGACGGCCGCGGACCACGATCTGCTCCACGTCGTATATCTCCACCCCCGCGTCGGCCAGAACCGACATGAGCCCCGCGGAGATACCCGGGCCGTCGGGGCCGTGAACGGCGACCAGGATCGTCGAGTGTTCATTCACAGGCGTCAGGGTAAGCGCCCATCCCCTTTGATCAATGTCAGAGGCTCCGATGAGCCCGGGTCAGCCGCTCAATTCACAATTGGCTTCACCCGACTGGTCGTTACCATCCGAAGGTCCACCAAGCACGAGGGGCCAATTGTCCGACAACACGTTCCGTCTGCCTCGAAATGTGATCCCGGTCCACTACGACCTCCATCTCGAGCCCGACCTCGACACCTTCACCTTCGAAGGGTCGGTGTCGATCAAGATCGGGCTGACCGAAGCCCTCGACGCCATCGTCCTCAACTCCGCCGAGATCGAGATGAGCGCGATTGTGCTCCGCGGTGAGAGCGAGGAAATCGAGGTCACCGAGGTCACCCACGACGACGAGTTCGAACGGGCGACGCTCACCCTGGCCCACCCGGCTTCACCAGGCACGTACAGCCTCGACATCGCCTATACCGGGTCGATCAACGACCAGCTCCGTGGTCTGTACCGCTCGATCTACCGGGACCACGACGGGGTCGAGCATGTGATCGCCACCTCACAGTGCCAATCGACCGACGCCCGTCGGGTCTTCCCGTGCTGGGACGAGCCCGACCTCAAGGCAACATTCAAGACGACGATGACCGTTGCCGACGGCCTGGAGGCCTACTCCAACGGCGCCGAGATCGGCCGGACCCGCCTCGACGACGGTCGAGTCCGTTTCGAGTTCTCCCCGACGATGAAGATGTCCACCTACCTGCTCGCCTTCATCGTCGGCCCGTTCGAGGCCACCGATCCGGTCGTGGTGCGGGGAACGCCGATCCGGGTCATCGTCCCCAAGGGCAATCTAAACCTGACCGCTACCGCCCTCGACAACGCAGCGTTCTGCTTCGAGTATCTCTCCGACTACTACGGCATTCCCTACCCCGAGCAGAAGCTCGATCACATCGCCATACCCGACTTCGCCGCCGGTGCCATGGAGAACGTAGGGCTGATCACCTATCGGGACGCCTATCTCGTCCTCGACGAGGCCAAGGCGAGCCAGGGCGAGCTCCAGGCCTGTCTCGACGTGATCGGCCACGAGATCGCCCACCAGTGGTTCGGCAATCTGGTCACCATGAAGTGGTGGGAGGGCGCCTGGCTCAACGAGGCTTTCGCCAGCTTCATGGAGTTGAAGGCGACCGACGCCAAGAAGCCGGAATGGAAGCGATGGCTGGCCTTCGCCAACCTGGAGATCCCCTGGGCCATGGGCACCGACCAGCTGGCCACGACCAGGCCCATCGAGTTCGAGGTCAACTCACCGGCCGAGGTCGACGAGATGTTCGACTCCATCACATACGGGAAAGGGTCGGCCGTGCTCCGGATGATCGAGCAGTTCATCGGCGAGGAGGAGTTTCGCACCGGGGTTGGCAACTATCTGCGCAAGCACGAGTACGCCAACACCGTCACCAGTGACCTCTGGGAGGGTCTGGACGGAGCTTCGGAGTGGCCGGTCGGCGAGATCATGGACACCTGGGTCTACCAGAGAGGCTTCCCCCAGATCGACGTGGAGGTCGTCGAGGGCGGGGTCAAGCTGAGTCAGCGCCGCTTCCTGGCCATCCCCGACGAAACCGACAGCACGATCTGGCACGTCCCGATCCAGTTGCGTGGCATCGTCGACGGTGGGCCGTTCCAACAGAAGGTGTTGCTCACCGAGGACGAGATGGCGCTCCCGGTCGCAGGCACGGTCGGCTACATGGTGGCAAACGCCGGCGGCCACGGGTTCTACCGGACCCGTTATTCGGAGGACCTGTTCGCCGCCCTCCTCGAGAATCTCGGCACTCTCGACGACATCGAGCGTTACAGCCTGGTCTCCGACACATGGGCCATGGTCCGATCCGCCCAGGTCCCGGCTTCGAACTTCCTCGACCTGGTCGGCAGATTCGGTGAGGAGACAGAGCACGCCATCTGGTCGGTCATCATCGGCGGGCTTCGCTCCCTCGAGCATCACGCCCTCGAAAACGGGACCCGCCCCGCCTTCGAGGCGTACGTTCGCGACCTGGTGACTCCCGCCCTGGAGCGGCTGGGATGGGAGGGCAGCGGAGACGAGAGCGACCTGACCCGCAAGCTGCGCGGCGATCTCATCGCCGCCCTGGGCAACCTGGGCAACGACCCGGCCACGGTGGACAAGGCGAGAGAGGTGGCGGGCCGGGTCCTCGAAGGCGAGGATCTCGACCCCGAAGTCTGCACCGCCGCCCTTGCCGTGTTCTCCCATCACGGGGGCGCCGAGGAGTACGTGACGCTGTGGTCGGCCTACGACAAGACGTCGGCCCCGACCGAGAAGGTCCGCTATCTCCGCTCCGTGGCCGGGGTGCAGGTGGAGGAGCTGGCGGTGTCGACGATGGACAAGATCGTGGAAGGTGACATCAGGACCCAGGACGGGTTCTGGGTCTTTGCCCGGCTGCTTTCGGGCGACTCCGGCCCGGCGGTGTGGCAAAGCGCACGGACCCGTTGGGACAAGGTGCTGGAGGCGATGCCCGGTATGACGCGGAGACGGGTGGTCGAAGGTTTGCCCGCCCTCTCCCAGCCCGAGGTGGCCGCCGACGTCAAGGGCTTCTTCGCCGAGCACCCGATCCCAGAGGCCGCCCGATTTCTCACCCAGAACCTCGAGCTTCTCGACGCCAACGTCATGCTGCGGGAGCGGGAAACCAGCGTGGTGACGGAGTACTTCGCGAAGGAACCGGCTTCCTAATGCTTGGCGTCACATATGCGTGACGCCCTGCATTGAGAATGCAGGGCAATCTGATCCCGCTTCTGAAAGAAGGGCCCTCGCCACATGGCGGGGCCCTTCTTTATGCAGGGCGTCACATATGCGTGACGCCCTGCATTAGGAACGCGGTACGCGCCCCCCTTACTTCAGCTCCACCGAGGCGCCGGCGGCCTCGAGGACTTCCTTGGCCTTGTCCGCGGTCTCCTTGTCGACTGCTTCCAGCACGTTGGCCGGTGCGCCGTCGACCAGATCCTTGGCCTCCTTGAGACCGAGGCTTGTGAGGCTCCGGACCTCCTTGATGACCTGGATCTTCTGGGCTCCGGACGAGGTGAGGACGACATCGAACTCGTCCTTCTCCTCCACCGCGGCGGCGGCGCCTCCGTCACCGCCGGCGGCCGGGGCGGCGGCCATGGCCATGGGGGCGGCAGCGGTCACTTCGAATTTCTCCTCGAAGGCGTCGAGGAACTCCTTCAATTCGAGGACGGTCATGCCCTCGAAGGTTGCGATCAGCTCGTCGGTGCTGAGCTTGGTCTTGGCTGCCATGGTCACTCCTCCTCGGCCGATGCGGCCGTGTCGGTTTCGGCGGGCTCCTCCGCGGGCAGGGTGGCGGTGGATTCGCCCTCTGCCGGGGCGGGTTCGCCCGATTCTTTCTTTTCCAGAAGTTGATGGAACATCGTGGCGGCGTTGCGATTGAACGACGCGAACAATCCCGCCGCCTGCATCAGCGGCGCCTTGGCAGCCCCGGCGATCTTGGCCAGCAGCACCTCGCGCGGCTCGATGTCGGCGAGCCGGGAGACCTCCTCAGGGCTGAGGATGTTCCCCGAGAGCACACCGGCTTTGAGCACGAACACGTCGTGGGATCTGGAGAAGTCCTTCAGGGCCTTGGCCGTGGCGACGGGATCGCGCTTGGCGAAGGCGATGGCGGTGGGACCGAGCAGGTAGTCGTCGAGACCACTGATCCCCGCATCGCCGGCGGCCAGCCGGGCCAGGCTCATCTTCACCACTTTGTATTCGGCGCCACTGGCGCGAAGACTGGATCGCAGCTCCTGCACCGCCTTGACGGTGAGGCCGCGGTACTCGGTCAGGAACACCGCCTCGGACCCCTCGAGGCTCTCTTTGATGTCGGCAACGGCCTGGACCTTTTCGGGTCTTGGCATTCGCTCCTCCGGTCGGTAGACAACAAAACCCCTCGGCATCAGGCAGAGGGGCTCACGAGGAGCGACCTGCGTAGGCGGGAGAATCCCTTTCAGTCCGAAGACACCGACGGTCTGGGGCCGAGATATCAGTTGCAGGCAGGATTGTATCGGGCGGGCGACGCTGGGCAACTCGGGCCGGTAGGTAGGGTGCGGCGATGCCGGAGTCACCCACCGGTCACGCCCCATCAGGGGACGCCCTCGTCCCCACCGACACGGTGGGTGAGGGACGTGCGGTGATGTTCGTGCATGCCGGTGTGGCCGACCGGCGGATGTGGGATCCGCAGTTCGCCGCAGTGCCCGACGGATTCCGTTTCGTCCGTATCGACCTGAGGGGCCACGGAAGCTGTCAGCTCGGCGAGAGTCCCTTCTCCAATCATGACGATGTCCTCGCCGTGCTCGACCATCTGCACATCGACGAGGCCGTGGTCGTGGGCTGTTCCATCGGGGGCGGCGTCGCCCTCGATGTCGCGCTGGCGGCACCGGAGAGGGTGGCCGGCCTGGTCCTGATCGGAACCACCTCACCCGGCTTGGAGACCGAGCCCTACGAACCGGCACAGTGGCCGGAGCTGGTGAAGGCGTTCGAGGCCGGGGACCTGGCTCGGGTCGCGGAGCTCGACGCGGAGATCTGGGTTGTGGGCCACGGGCGGACCGTCGAAGACGTCGACCGGCGGGTGCTCGACCTCGTCGCAGAGATGGACCGGACCGCAGTCGCCAACGAGACTCGAAGGGCCGAGCTCACCGTCCCCATCCACCCGCCGCGGGCAGGGCGAATGGATGAGATATTCGAGCGCACCCTGGTTGTGGTGGGTGAGCACGACCTCCCCGACATCAAGGTGTCGGCGGGGCATCTGGCCGAGACCCTCAGTCATCACGAGTTGGTGGTGATCCCCGGGGCTGCCCATCTTCCCTCTCTGGAGCAGCCGACGGCGTTCAACCACGTCCTCTTCGGTTTTCTCCAAGGGTTTCGCCAGCCCTGACGCCGGGTACGCCTGTCCGGACCGGGTCCCTTCCATAATCTCCCTGGACACCTCATCCCGGTCGCGCGACACTACGTCCATTGAGAACAGGGGGTCTCCGTGTGAATGGGTGGGTTCCCTGACCGCCCCCACCCGCTCTTCGGGCCCCGAATATCTGAGGGTCGCGTAACCGACAGATGAGACCAGCCCCTACCCTGGTCCACAGACGAGTCGTCGGGAGCGTGCGGACGGTGGACCTGGCAGCCGAAGCCCTCTAAGCCCACGGGATCCCGAGCACGGAGATCCCCCCTGTTTCATGAGAAGAGCCCCCGAGAGGGGGCTCTTCTGTTCCAAGAAGCCGCTAGCTGCTGTTCGCAGGCGCAGCCGGCTCTCAACTCGCGGTCTTGGCGAATTCCTCCACGCTGCCCACGTCGACCTTGACACCCGGGCCCATCGTCGACGACAACGACATCTGACGCAGATAGCGGCCCTTGGAGGAGGCCGGCTTTGCGCGGAGCAACTCCGAGGAGAGCGTGGCCAGATTCCCCGCCAGCTGGTCGATGCCAAAGGACACCTTGCCCACCGGGACGTGCACGTTGCCGTAGCGATCGTTTCGGTACTCGATTCGACCCGCTTTGAACTCGGACACCGCCTTGGCGACGTCGGCGGTGACCGTGCCGGCTTTCGGGTTGGGCATGAGACCACGGGGCCCGAGGATCTTTCCGAGCTTGCCCACTTCGGCCATCATGTCCGGGGTGGCGATGGCGACGTCGAAGTCGAGATCACCTCCCGCCTGGAGCTTCTCCACCAACTCCTTGCCCCCCACCACGTCGGCGCCGGCCTCGGTGGCCTCCTTCTCCCTGTCGGCAGGGGCGAACACCGCGACCCGAACATCCTTGCCGGTCCCGTGGGGCAACGACACCGTGCCCCGAACCAGCTGATCGGCTTTCTTCGGGTCGATGCCGAGCTTGAATACCGCCTCGACCGTCTCGTCGAACTTGGCCGGAGCCAGGGTCTTTACCAGCTCCAGGGCCTCCTGGGGCCCATAAGGGGTTTGGTTGTCGTACCGCATCGCGGCCTCGCGGTACTTCTTGCCGTGTTTGGCCATTTGACTGTCTCTCCTTTGTGGTCCAGGCGGCTCGTTCCGAGCCTCCCACGTCCAAGCACCAGGTACCGGGCGCCGACGTCAGCCGGCGACGGTTATCCCCATCGATCGGGCAGTGCCCTCCACGACCTTCATCGCACCTTCGATGTCGACTGCGTTGAGATCGGGCATCTTGATTTCGGCGATCTCCTTGACCTGGGCCCGGGTCACCGAGCCCACCTTCTCCTTGTTCGGCTCACCCGACCCCTTCTCGACGCGGGCGGCCTGACGGAGCAGGGCGGCGGCCGGTGGGGTCTTCATCACGAAGTCGAAGGACCGGTCCTCGTAGATCGAGATCTCAACCGGGATGATCTGGCCCCGCTGGCTGGCGGTGGCTTCGTTGTACGCCTTGACGAAGTCCATCAGGTTGACTCCGTGCGGGCCGAGCACGGTGCCCACCGGGGGGGCCGGGGTGGCCTGACCGGCGGGCAGCTGCAGTTTGAGCGTGGTTACGAGTCTTCTTCTTCCCATTTGCTTTCTCCGAATACCGGCTACCGATCACCGGCTACTAGTTCTTCTGTATGTCCTCGAAGCCGAGCTCGACCGGGGTGTCCCGGCCGAAGATGTTGACGAGGACCACGATCTTCTGCTGATCGACGTTCATGTCCTCGATGACGCCGTTGAAGTCGGCGAACGGGCCGGTCACGACACGGACCTGCTCGCCCACCTCCCACTCCGGCTTGAAGCGGGGCTTGGCCTTCTCCTCTTCCTCTTGGACTCCGAGGAAGCGCTCGACCTCACGCCGGGAGAGTGGCGTGGGCTTTTGGGCGTTGCCCGCGACGAACCCGGTGACACCGGGCGTGTTGCGAACCGCATACCAGGAGTCGTCGTCGAGGGTCATCCGAACCAGGATGTAACCGGGGAAGACCTTCTTGGGGACGGTGACCTTCTTGCCCGCCTTGAACTCGACCACGTCCTCCATGGGGATGTGGACCTCGAAGATCCGGTCCTCCATGTGCATCGACTGGATCCGGGTCTCCAGGTTGGCCTTCACCTTGTTCTCGTAACCCGAGTAGGAGTGGATCACATACCAGTCGCCGGGCAGGTCGTACGGGCTGGCCGGGGCCAGGGCGGCTATCGGCTCGGCGTCGTCGTCGCCCTCCTCGCCGGGCTCGACCGTCTCGGTCGCATCCGCTGTTTCCGCCGCGACGGCCTCGGTCTCCTCGACTGTGACCGGGTCGGCCGGCGCCCCCGCTTCGACCATTTCGGGAGTCTCCTCGGCCGGATCGTCGGCGTCCGCCGCCTCCGGCTCCTCGACCGCTTCGTCCTCGACGAGGTCCACCGGTTCGAGCTCGACGGTGTCGACCTGGCTCGGGTCCAGCCCGGCCTCCACTTCCGCCGGCTCCGCCTCGGCGGCCTCTACCTCTGGGGTCTCTTCGTCGGGGGCGCCCATCTCGGCGTTCTCCGTCTCGGCGGTCTCGACTGCTTTCGGCGTCATGACCTCGCCACCAGCCAGAAGACGATCTCCTTCATGGCGATGTCGAGCCCGAAGATGACACCGGTGAGGACGATCGAGGTGATCAGGGTCACCGTGGTGAAGGCCACCATCTGCTCACGGGTGGGCCAGGTCACCTTCCTCAGCTCTTGGCGCACCTCGTGGAGGTACTCCCGGATTCGGGCAAGGAGCGACTTGCGCTCGGTGACCGGAGCCTTGCTCTGCATCGCCGAGGCGCGACGGTTGGCCTTGTCACGACCGCTGTCGCCCTTCTTCTGCAGACGCTCTTCGCGCTCCTGCATTCGGCGCATTTCTCGGTTCATCGGCTCTTCCTGATCGTATCCACGGACAAAGGCTGGCAGGGGCGGAGGGACTCGAACCCCCAACCTCC
>Ga0299907_10000153_pt1 | contig 28470 bp, 25 predicted proteins | sample RVTome_16_FD_198680 | JGI IMG/M metagenome (GOLD analysis project Ga0299907, IMG submission 198680) | Soil microbial communities from uranium-contaminated site in the Upper Colorado River Basin, Wyoming, United States - RVT152D67 (version 2) ...
CGTTCGACGGCACGGCCCGTTCTGGCATCACCCTCGAGATGCTGCCGAACAAGCACATAAATGGTCTCGTCGTGTCCAACAACACGTTCTCCGACATCGGCTTCTTCTGGGCGGGCGCGTCGGGTCGGGGCACCGCGACAGACGTGTCGTTCATAGGCAATCAGTTGATCGGTGAAACGATCAGGACGAAGGTCGGCACTGAGCGAGGGAGCGGCCTCCGCCACACCAATTGGACGTTTGACTCCAACGTCTCCGACACCTACCTGCGCGGCAACACGCCCATCTTCGATCTCCGCAGCGTCGACGGATTCGTCGTCGTGGGAAACGTCCAGGCCTTCTATCCCGGTAACGACGGAATCGTCTTCGAGATCGAGGACGTCTGTGATGTCACGGTCGGTGAGAACTCCTTCGAGGGCTGGGCGGTGCTGTTCGCGCCCGAGCCTCCAACCTGCTGAGACGGCTGCAAGCTCGAACGTGCGCGGGAACCACGCATCGTGCGCACCGAGGATCGCGCCCCCCAGTAGCATAGGCCTACCAAAGACGCAGAAGGACAGAGGTGAGTTCGGACTTCATCCTGGTTGGCCATCGTGACATCGAGCCGGGACGCCGGCCCGCATCGAGGGCCCGGAACCGGAAATGGGCCCTCGGAGTCATCGCCGTTCTCCTTGCGTTCGTCGAGCCTCTCCCGGCGTCGGCGGGCACGTCCTCGGCAAGCTTGCTCACCAGAGGAGCTCGGATCGTGGAAGACGCCGCTCGCGTTCGAACGGCACGCATCGATCCGAATCGTTCTGATCGCCTGGTTGTGCACATCGTCCTGGCCACGACGGACACATCAGCAGCACCTATCCCCCGCCTGCAAGGTGGCCGGGCGACATGGGAGCGACTGGCCACCGTTGCGAAAGGATCGGGCGCACCACGGAACCTCACGACCTTCACGGCGACGGGAGTTCGGAAGGGTCGCCTGACGATCCGGTTCCCGTTCGCCTCCAGGATGCACGTGGCGTGGACGGTATCGCAGGCGTCGGGGTCGGTGCGCTCAACCGCCATGGAGGTCTTGAGCGGGCGCGACACCTCGCTCTCGATCACGTTCGATCGAAGGCCGAGGGGGGTTGTCATCTCCGGCTTCGCAGTGGGATATCCAGGGAGCGTCGAGGTCGAAGTTCCCTACGTGGAACTCGGCCAGAGTCACACCTCCGTCGTCACAGCAATCGCGGCCAAGGGCACCGCGAGAACCGTGACCGTCTCATGGCCTCAGCAAGGGCATGCGCTCGGCTACGCGGTTGAGATCGGATGAGCGCAAGGAGTTCGGTTTTCCCGAGCGTGCGGAAGCGCGACCTTCAGCTCTTCGCTGAGCGGCGCCAGAGCCTCTGAGCGTGCGTCCGCCGTTAGGTCTCAGTCCCGGTCAGCGCCTCGAGGGCCCGGAGAGCCTCATCGAGGTCGCCTATCGTCAGCCGGTAGCAACGAGACGCGGCCACCAGCCGCTCGAGAGCAGTGACCCCCTGCCGGCCGAAACGGTGCAGGTTGAACGCGTTATTGGCGAGGGTCATGAGACACTCCGCGCGGCTCATAGGCTCGAGCGTTGTCGCAAATCCCTGCCGGTACGACGGCGCCACCACCAGATCCACGGGCAGCGGCATCGTCACGGCGTCGGCGCCGAGATCTGTGCACCTCACATACACCCGGACGCGAGAGAGGCTGCGGTATTCAGGGAGCAACCGGTCGCGCAGACCGTCCACCGCGCGTATCGCGCCGGGAGCCATCCACATGGGCTTCGGATACGGATGGAGCTCGATCGTCTCGGGAGCGATCAGCGCCGCCTCGTCCGTCATGTAGCTCGCTCCGTGCTGGAGCAGGCCCGCGACGAGCGTCGTCTTGCCGGAACCAGCCGGCGCCGGGAACAGGAACGTCCGACCGTTCAATGATGCCGCGGACGCGTGGATCCCGATCCTCGGGTCCGGGCGTGTGAGGGCCTCTCGGTTGACGTGCCACAAGAGCTCGTCGACCAGTGCCAGCGGACTCCCAACGCGACGAACAAGTTCACCGTCGACGTAGGCGGAGAACGGCCGCGCTGCGGGTTCGCGGAGGAGCTCGTACAGATGCGCCCCTTCATCTCGCACGTCGCGCAGGTCCCCGAGGAGGGCCGGCACGAGAGGTGCCACCTCGGGCACGTTCGTCGCGACGCGGAACGAGTACGAGAGAGCACGGAATGTTTGCTGGCGAACGGGGGCGTCAGCTGCCAGCATCGCGGGCCGTCTGTCCACCGGCGAGGCTCGTCGGCGCCGCTTTTCCGAGAGACCGCGACCGCCGGATGGCCCAGGCGACGAGATCGATGTGCTCCTGGGTCATCCCGGTCCACAGCGGCAGCGTCAACACTCTCTCGACCACTTCGGCGGTCACGGAGAGGTCGCCCACGAGCGGCGCCGGCGATCGATATGCCTGCATGGTGTGCACGGGGGGAGCGTAGTAGCGCCTCGTCTCGATCCCCTCCGCGGCAAGCGCTCCGGCCAGCTCGTCCGGACCGAGCCCGAACACGCTTTCGTCCACCAAGATCGTGAGGTCTTTGTACGTGCTCCGATCACCGTCGGGAACGGTGGGGAAGGTCACTCCCGGCACCTCGGACAGGGCTTCGCGGTAGCCGTCGGCCAGACGCCGACGATCCACGAGCCGCTCCTCGAGATCCTCGAAGGATGCCAGTGCGACAGCTGCATGGAGCTCGGACATCCGAGCATTCAGCCCGACGAATCGGCAGTCGTAGTCACCGGGGTTGCCGTAATCGCGACCCATCCGGCACCGTTCGGCGAGGATGTCGTCGTCGGTGGCGATGAGGCCGCCCTCGCCAGCGACGAGCACCTTCGTGGGCGAGAGGCTGAACACCTCGGCATCACCCAACCCACCCACCATCTTGGAGCCCTTCCTCGACCCGAACGCATGCGCGGCGTCGAAGAACAGTCGCAGTCCGTGCTCCCGAGCGGCCATCTCCAGGCCCTCGACGTCGCACGGTGTGCCGAAGACGTGGGTGGCGAGGATCGCGGACGTCCGAACGCCGATCGTTCGACGAACAGCCGATGCCGAGAGCGTGAGGGTGTCGCGGTCGATGTCGGCGAAGATCGGGCGCAGGCCGTTCCATGCGACGGCGTGGGCCGTGGCGGCGAACGTGAAAGAAGGGACCACGACCTCTCCGGTCAGGTCGGCGGCGCGGATGACGAGCATCAGCCCGGCCGTGCAGGACGAGACCGCGACGCAGTTGCGAACACCGAGGTACTCGCACGCTGCGTCCTCGAACCGGCGAACGTAGGGGCCGTTCGTGAGCTCGCCACTCGCCAGGATGCGACCGACCCGCTCGGCGACACGATCCGGCTTGCCCACTCGTGGCTTGACGAGTGCAAGCCCGTCCGGGAACAGCGGCCGGCCGCCGAGCAGGGCGGGCGTCGGGTCGGATGTGGGAAGTGTGCTCATGCTCCTCCTCGTGGGTCGAGCCGGGGCGGAGTCCTCCGCCCGGCCGCGAACGTGTGACGTTCGACGTTGGTGCCGCGGGCTCCCCGCCGAATGAGCGACAGCCCGGCGCCGAGAGCAAGCACCGCGCAGGTGGACGCGATCGCCACCGCGGCTGGCTCGGTGAGCGCCGCGGCCAGCACGCCGAGCCCCCCGCAGACCGCTCCGAGACCCCACAGGATGGCAGTGGCCTGTCCTCGGCTCCCCCGACGCTCCGCCAGCACGTCGTACGTGTGCCGACGGTCACCCGCCACGATCGATTCGCGCGAGCCGAGCCGGCGCGCGACCGTCGTGAGGATCTCGAACGCGAACGGACCGAGGCACAGAGCCGCCGCGGCGAGCCCCCGCGAACCGTTGGCGACGAGGAAGCTCGCCTGCACCGACAAGAGCAGACCGACCCCGTACGCGCCGCCGTTCCCGAGGAAGATTCGGGCCGGCGGGCGGTTCCACACGAGGAACCCGATGAGGCCCCCGGAGAGCGCCAGACCGATCGCTGGTCCTGACGGCACGCCCAGCACCGTCCCCGCCGCTGCCATGGCAAGGGCCGCGATGACCGCAAGCCCTCCAGCCAAGGCGTCCTGGCCGTCCACGAGATTCACCCCGTTCGCGCAGGCGATCCCGAGAAGCATCCCGAGGAGGATCGCCACCGGCGCGTCGATCGAGTGGATCGACGCGCCTGAGGCGATCGCGCCGGCGAGGCCGATAACCACGACGCGCGGGAAAGCAGGGAGCGACCTCACGTCGTCCGCCAGACCCACGGCTACACCGAGGCAAACCCCGACGGTCAGTGCCACCCCTAGGTCGGCGGTCACGGCAAGAGCGACGATCACGGCGGCCAGCGCGGCTGGTCCGCCCAGGATCGGGACGGGCGAAGGGTGGATCTTCAGCGCGCCAAGCCCGGGTCGATCCACGAGCCCGGTCCGGAGCCCGAGATAACGGGCCAACGGCATCACGGCCAGGCTCAGCGCGAGAGAGATGGCGATGGGCATGCGACCGTGTACACGTAGTTGGGGGAACCATCGTGAAGCGTGACCTCGCCGCGTCGCACGAAGCCGAGCCGTCGAACCATGAAGTTCATGGCACGGTTGTCCCGTCCCACGAATCCCTTGGCTTCCCTCACACCCAGCTCGGCCAACCCGGAGAGCAGGCCTCGGCAGAGCTCGGATCCGAGGCCCGGAGGGATCCCCGGCCGAACCCCGATGAAGGCCATCTCGGCATCGGGGAGGTCGCGGGTCTGCTCGGGGTACGTCAGCGTCTCGAGCACCCGACGAGCGACGCCCGGGCGCACGAGCTTGGGCGCGGCCGCGAGACAGGCTGCGAACCCATGGCGGAGGAGGAACCGTCGGCGGAACGCCCGCATGGAAACCATCGCGGAGGCGTACCCGACGACCTCGCCGTCGCGATCCGCCACGAGGGCAACGCACCCAGGGTCTCCAACCTGGGCGAGGAACAGCTGCCGCAGGAAGCGCTCGCCGAGGAACGTGTGGAACGCGGTCGGGAGGTCCTGCCGGTGGAGGTCAACGATCGTCGGCACGTCCGCAGGACGCGCGCGCCGGATCGCCACGTCCTGAAGCAGTTCGTCGTCGGCTCGCCGGCCGATGAGCCCGCGACGGTCCAAGAGATCCCGGTACGCCTCGACGACCGTGTCCGCGATCCTGCGCTCATCGAAGCGCTCGATGGCCGCCTCCCTGGCCCGCCGGCCGAGACGCTCACGTTCCGCCGGAGCTCCGAGCAGCCGAACGATTGCGGTCGCGAGGCTGGCGGGATCACGGACCGGCACCAGTAGGCCGTCCTCCCCGTCGCGCACGACCTCGCGGCATCCACGGATATCGGTGAGGATCCGAGCTCGTCCCATGGCTCCGGCCTCGATCGCGGAGCGGGACATGCCCTCGCGCCACGATGCGAGGACGAACACGTCCATCAGCCCGAGCAACTCCTCCACGTCCGTGCGGAACCCTGTGCGGATGATCCCGTCTTCTGCTCCGTCCGCCGACTCGGTCGCGACCGCGTCGGCCTTCTCAGGGTCGGCCGGGCCGACCCAAAGGAACCGTGCCTCCGGCCGCTCAGCACGAACGAGACGGGCGGCCTGTGCCATCTCCGCGTAGCCCTTCTCGGCGACCAGGCGCCCCATAGTCCCAACGACGAGCGCATCCTCAGGGATACCGAGCGCCGACCGAAGAGCCACCAGATGCTCCGATGAGATCGCCTCGGGATCGAACCGAACAAGGTCCGTCCCGTTCCCGAGATGGCGCGAGCGCCGTTCGCTGGCGATGCGGGACCTGCGCGCCCACTCCAGGTCCTCCCTGCTCTGATACAGCTCGAGGTGGCTGAACCGGGCGGCCAACCGCTCCATGGCCATCACCGGGATGCGGCGGCGCGCCCGATCGTCGGGCGTCGCGTAGAAGCCGTGGACAGTGTTGACCACCACCGGGACCCCTGCCGCGCGTGCCACGATCCGGCCGATCACCCCCGGCTTGGGGTTGTGGGTGTGGACGATGTCGAAGCGCTCTCGTCGCAAGATCCCCAGCAGCTCCGAGGCCGCTCGAAGGTCTGCCAACGGCGACCACGAGCGCGTCGCGTTGCGCCAGGGAACGTGCCGTATGCCTTCGGCCGTGAGCGCGTCGACGTGTGGACCTGGTGCGCTGATCGCCGTGACGTCGAATCCCTCGTCCCGCAGCCGCCTGAGCTGTGCGATCAGCATGTAGCGGAGGGTCAGGTCCACCGTCGCGATGTGTGCGACGCGGATCATGCCTGTCCCCAGGGCCCACGTCGAGCGGCCTGATACAGGTAGCGCTCGGAGTCCAGGATCCCATGGACTTTCGCGCGGAAGAACACCATGCCGTCGCTCCGCAGGATCGGGGTGCGACCCAACCGGTAACGGTCGATCGCGCCACGGCGGTTCGTCCGCCAACCGTCGAGCGCCGCGGTCTCGAACAGGCGGCGAGCGGCGCGGTCTGCTCCCATCGAGCCCACACCCCATGGGTACGCGAAATGCCGACACGGGACGCCGATCCGATCCTCGATGAGCTGCTTCGAGCGACGCATCTCCTCGTGCGCCTCAGCTTCGGTCGAGCGACCCAGGTTTGCATGACGGTGCGTATGCGAACCGACGGTAACGAGTCCCGTGGCGATGGCCTCCTCGATCATGTGCCAGCTCAGCCCTCCTCCTCGCGGCGCCGGATCGTCTTGGGGCATCGTCGTGGCCAGGTACAGCAGGGATGGGACCTTCCGTTCGACGAGGAGAGGGAGTGCATGTTCGTAGTAGTCCCGCGTCCCGTCGTCGAACGTGAGCACCACCGCGTCTCCGAACTCGAGGGCGTCATCGAGGGTCTTCACCTTTCCTTGCGCCATCAAGAAATCGATCTGGCGTGAGAACGAGGTGGACGGGGTGTCGATCTCACCCTCCCCGACACCCACGCGGTGATAGCCCAGGATGACCACGTCCCCCGCCCGGCGACGCGCGGGAAGCCCGAGGGGCAGGACCCCGACTTTCGCCGCCTTCCGCACCGCCCGGCTTGCTCGTCGGCGCACGATGTCGGTGAGGGACGTCATCGAGCCGATCACGCGTGCACCTCCGCTTCGTCCGGCGAGACGAGCCACTCGTGCGCGGCATCGACGGGCGCGTCCCGTAGCTCGCAGCCGACGGCGATCCCCAGGAGGAAGGCTGCGGTGATCGGCAGGAGCGGGAAGTGGAGCACATAGTCCACGCATGCGTGCATCGCCAGTGCGGCTACGCCTGCCCCGACGACGCTGGCTCCGCCCCGATCCCACCGCGAGACGCCCAGCCGCATCAGTCCCCAGGTGAAGATCCCGACGAGCAGCAACCCACCCACCACGCCTGTCTCCGCGGCGAGCTGGAGGTACTCGTGGTGGGCGTGACGGGCATCGGGGTCGGAGCGGGCGACCGTACTCTCCTCGTCGAAGCGTCCGGCGCCCACGCCGAAGAGCGGCCGATCCACGATGATCTGCAGCGCGTCGCTCCACAGTTCGATACGCCGCTCCGAGAGTGCCGCCTGCGCCAGTCCCCGGAGATCTTCCCCTTCCCCCGCCGACGGGCTTCTCGAGGCCAGCAGTAGGGTCACGAGCAAGAACGCCATGGCCGCCACGCCCAGACACATCAGCACGGTCCGTCGCGTGGAGGGACCGGCGAGTAGACCGACGATGAGCACTGCCGAGGCAAGTACGGCTGAGGCGGTGGAGCCGACAGCCACGGCCAGGGCGACGAAGACCGCGGCCACGAACGCGGCCGTGGCCTTTGCTACCAGCGAGCGCGCGCGCACGCCGAGCAGCGACGCGGCCACGACGGCCTGGACGAACAGAGCTCCCGTCGCGTTCGCATAGCCGAACGGCCGCCCCAGCGGCGATCTGTGCACCACGTCCTCCCATGACCAGAGCGTCAACGCCGCCGCGATGATCACGACCACTGCGGCGGGTCGCACGTCCCATCGAACGCCAGCCGCCCTACCGATGCCGAACGCCGCTACCGAGCCACCGAGGATCACGAGCGGCCCGAGCGCCGAACCGTTCGATCGTGCCGCGGAAAGCGCCAGCCACGCGGCGAGGAGGCCCGCCACCAGCAAACCGGCGACGTCGGATCGCGGCAGCGCCGACGCCCGATCGATTGCGATGCGATCGGTGATCCGCGAGTCGCCTGGCCGATCCGTCGGAGAAGGGTCGCTCGTCACGCTCGCTCACCCTCCCGCTGTCTGGGGATAGACAGGACGATCATGAGCGCGGGGACGAGAAGCGTGCGCTGGCGAGCAAGGATGCCGAAGTTGGCGACGCTTGAGAGCGCGATGGCCCCGCCCAGAACGAAGGCACACAGATATGCCACGTAGGGTTGACGACGCATGCTGCGCAACGCGGCGACCACCGACCGGAACCGCAGCATCACGAGCAGCAGGAGGGCGCTGGACTCCAGCGCGGTCACCAGGACCTGCGCGTTGTCGGCTTCCGTCGGGAGAGGTCGGAACAGAACGGTGCCGATGGATAGCACGATCCCGGAGGGGCTGCCGAGTCCAGGAGTCCGGAACTCGGAGCCGCCTGTCTCGGTCTGGATGCTCGCCTCGCCAAGGGCCGAAGTAACGGCACCGACTGATGTCAGCCCGCCCTCCACCGAGAGTCCGCTGCTCTCGAGGAACTCCTCCGTGCGCTGCAGGAACAGCGCCGCCACCGCCACAACGACAACCAGCGACGCGACCTTCACCACTGGAGCCAGCTGCCCTAGCGACGTTGCGGGCTTCTTGATGAGGTACGCGATCGCGAAAGCGATCGCGACGATCCCCGCATAGTGGGGCCGAACGAGCGTCGCACCGAGCAGCCCCAGCCCGAGCTGTAGGAGGCCCCTCATCCGTCGACCCGTCAGCAGGTGCGCAACCCCAAGGCTGGCGAGCCCCAGGGCGAACAACATCCACGCTTCCTTGCCGATGCTTGAAGGCCAGAAGATGATCGAGGGGAGGAAGAAGATCAGCCTCGCGTAGGTCCGCGGACGTCCTTCCGGAACGGCCATCTGGAACGCGCGGTAGAACCACAGCAGCCCCAAGAAGCCCAGCCATGAGAAGACCAGGAAGCCCGCGAGGATCGAAGGACGGAACACGGCGTACACGACGCCGTCGACGAAGCTGATGAAGCTCTCCGGCGTCTCGACGGCGCCGCGGAGATCGACATGGCCCGACAGGAGGCCGTTGGTGACCGCAAGCGCGTCGGTGTGATAGGCGAAGGCATCTCCCTTGTTCTGGTACAGGACGAAGCCCAACATGTAGCGCGCGACGCCCCCGAGGAGCTTGAGCACGAGCGCCCCGAAGAGCAGCGTGAACAGACGACGGTCAGCCTCTCGTGCTGCCTGCCGGCGTAGTGCGGGGACAGTGATGATCACGAGCACCGGGGCGACCAAGAGTGCGCCCCAGGTGTCGTACGTCATCGAGGCCATCATCGCGAGGAGTGCCACGACGTACACGGCGACGGAAACGAGGCCGATCACGGTGATCGTCCCCGCCTTGAGCGGGGGCGCTGCAACGGGGTACGCGCTCGTCAGAAGACCTCCATCGTTCCGAGTGAGACGGCCCACGACCGAAGTTCCGAGCAGACGTCGACGAGGTCGGGCCGCAGGGGATTCACGGTGAGGGTCTCCCCTCTCGGCGAGCGGACGAACCAACGCCGCCGTGCGGCCGCGAGCTGAGGAGAGCCGGACGGGAAGTGGCAGACAGCGTGATCGACCGGCGCGCAGCGGCACGCGAGATCGAGCAGGCGTGCCGCCGTCGAGCGATCGTGAGGCCGCACCAGAACCTCCGCGATCGTGGCCTCCCACAGTCCCCCTCTCGGCCGGATCCTGAAGATGGCGATGCCCCTGATCCCACCCGCGTCTTCATCGACGATGGCGCGATAGCCGAGCGGGGCGCGAGCGTACCGCCAGGTGAGGTAATCGACGCCGAGAGGCGTCGTGAGCCGCTCACCCTGCGATGCCACCTCCTCGATGAACGAGTGGAGGCGAGGACTATCGACCAGGACGTCGGCCGCGGGTGGGGCGTCCACGCTGATCTCGCGACTGGGTTTCGCGGTCATCGAGAAGGCGGAGCGCAGGCCCGTCGCGAAGGCGACGGGCCGACGCACCCGGACCCAGATGGGCACCTGACCCACCGTCCGCCAGCCCATCTTCAGGTACCCGGGCAGGCTCTTCGAGTTCGGGGTGTTGAAGATCAGATCCGCCTCACCCTCGAGGATGTGGACGGCGTGAAGGGTGAGCCTCGAGAAGATGCCCTGCCCTTGGTGTTCGGGATGGGTCACCGTGTCCACTGCTCGAGCCGCTCGGAGCGGCCGGTTCCCGAAGTCGAGTCGCCACCGCAGGAAGGCCCGAAGTCCGACGATCCTGCCGTCGAGCTCGGCGACGATCAGGAGGGAAGGCCCGAACGGGTTGTCGAAATGCTTCCAGTGGAAGAACTCTGGAGAGCGGTTTCCCCCCGGTCCCTGACCGAGCGCGTCCACGAGCAGGCCGAGGACAGCCGGCTCGTCCGAGGGTTGATAGGGCCGTATGCGCAGTTCCGTGTTGAGGCCGGTACTGCTCACGCGAGGACCTCCTCGTAGATCGATAGGTAGCGGGGCGCTACGACGCGGATGTCGAAAAGGGTGTCGCAGCGGTCACGCCCGGCGATGCCGAGACGATCGCGAAGTGCCGGGCTCCCGAGCACCTCCAGCAGCTGTCGTGCGAGCCCCGAGACGTCGCCAGGCGGGAGCACATAGCCGGTCGTACCGTCGACGACGACCTCGGCCACGCCCGCGACCGAGTACGAGACGACTGGTACACCGGCCATTCCCGCTTCGATCAGGCAGCCCGGCATGCCTTCGACCCGGCTGGCGAGCAGGAGCACGTCCGATGCAGCCAGGAGGTCCGCAACATCCGACCGGTTGCCCAGCACGCGAGCTCGCCCGTCGAGTCCGAGCTCTTGGACCCGTCGCTCGACGTCGCCGTGTAAGGGACCGTCGCCTGCGATCAGATGGACAGCGTCAGGCATCGATCGCCGGACGACGCCCATCGCCTCGAGGTGCGCCATCGGATCCTTCTCCCACGAGAGCGCGCCGAGTGATAGGACCACTGACGCTGCAGGGGGGATGCCGAGCGTCTCGCGCGCCTGCACGCGGCCGGAAGTCGTCTGGATCCGGCGGCGGTCCACGCCGCGCGGAATCGTCACGACCCGGTCCTCCGGGACACCGAACACGTCGATCGTCTCGCGACGCACGGCTTCAGCGACGGCAACGATCCGTTCGCAGCGACGAAGCAGCCGCCGGTAGACGAGATTGTTCACCCCTCGTCTCGTGCGATCGGGAGACAGCCCGATCCGTCGATACAGGAGTCGGTGCTTCGATCGCCGCGTGGCGAGCGTGGCGTACGTGAACGGCTGCCCGCCGTGGGCCTGAACTATGTGGGGCGACCACTGCCGGATGACGGAATGCAATGCCCGGACGATCGCGGGGTCGATCTTCATGGGCGGAGCGCCGGGTCTGGAGCTCGGCAGGATCGTGCTGTCCGCCTCGTAGCCGACCGGCAACGGCATCGACCCGCGAAGGACGGCGACACGCTGCTGAACGCCGGCCTCGTTCAGATACCGGATCAGGTCCGCCGCGAACATCTCGGCCCCTCGACGCTCTCCGGTGGTGATCACATGCAGGACGCGCATCTGTCCCGGTCCAGGTGGGCTGATCATCTGGCGTCCGCGACGGCGGCTCTGGCGGGCGCTTCGGCGAGGCGCCCGTAGAGCTCGATCATCGATTTGGTGCTCCGGCTGAGCGTGAACCGCTCGAGGAAGATCTGACGGCTCCGTCGCCCGAACGCAACCGATGTGGCCGCGTCGTCGAGAACTCGGTCGAGCGCCCGCGCCAGTTCTTCCGTCGACCCCGGCGCGACGAGGATCGCATTCTCGCCCGCATCGACCACCTCACGCACCGCTGGGACGTCGTATGCGACGATCGGCAGTCCGAGGGCCATGGCCTCGATCAGGGCGCCGCCGAGGCCCTCGTACAGGGACGGGAAAGCGAACACATCGGCTGCCGCAAGCACATCGGGAACGTCGTCGCGATGGCCGAGCAGCCGTACGCGCTCACGCAGCATCGGCCGATCGAGCAGCCGGTCCAGCTCCGGTGACGAGGCCCCTGTGCGTCCGGCCAGCAAGACCTTGAGGCTCGGCCTCCGATCAAGCATCGAGGCCACGGCTTGGATCAGGTACCGCTGACCCTTTTGGAACTCCTGCCGACCCACGTTCACGACGACCTCGTCGTCGGCCTGAAGGCCGAGGGCATGACGCGCAGCAAGACGGCGCCCATGGCTTGGTTCCCCCAGCCGATCCGGGTCGCGCCCACGGTGCACGACCGTGATCCGAGCCGGATCGAGTCCCATGGACTCGACCGCCGACAACTTGACGGCGCCGGTGATCGCATGGAAGTGGTCGCACAACGTCCGAGCCGTGAGCGTGTCCAGCAGGCGCACCGCCGACAGAGCCAGAGGCCGGACGCGTGGGTCCTGCCGTCGGACCGGTGCGTACGGTGTGTTCACGAGGCTGGTGAGCACGGTTGCCGGGCTGCCGATCGAAGCCAGACGGCCTACCACGCTCGCAGCAAGGATCGTCGTATGAATCAGGTCCGGTCTCTCCTGGGCGATGATTCGTCGGAGTCCGAAGATCGACGCGGGACCACGCGGGAGGAAGCGCACGTCGGCTCCACGCGCGAGCACGGAAGACTCGATCCCCTCGGATCGGCGATGCAGGCAGGCGATGATCGCGGTGATATCGGCCTCCGCGAGTCCGGGGAGGAGCTCGGCCAGCGACCGCTCGGCACCGCCGGTGCCGAGGCCGTCGATCACGAAGAGCACCTTCAGTTGGCGTTTGGACATGAGGGACCCTTCATCGACCTCGTCGGAGCCGGTGGATGCTCGGGTGCAGGCCGCTCACGATGATGCGGAACCGATCGAAGCCCGCGTCGGCGTCCATCCGGAGCCTGGAGACGTTGAGTGGATCTGGCGGCTTCGACGCGCTGAGCCTATGGTCGAACAGGAACGCCGCGCGATAATCGATGTGTCCGACAACGCTGGCAACGCGCTCGTCTCGGTCCCCATCCGGATAGGCGAACGCCTCGGGCTCGTGGCCGAGCTCGGCAGTCAAGATCTCGTGGGATCGTTCGAGCTCGGTGCGGATCTTCTCGTCGTGGCATCTGGACAGGCATGGATGCGACAGCGAATGGTTACCGATGGCTACGCCCGAGGATTCCAGCGTGCGGAGGTCGTCAGGAGTGAGCTGTGCGACGGGGCGGGCTCGTCGACCCGAGCTCCGCCGCAGCTCGGCGATCGTCCCGAGTCGAACGTCGTCGGACGCGCGCTTGAGGGCCCGAACGGCGTCGTCAGGCGTGAGCCCCTCCACCGGTCTCGCGCTCCCTCCACCCCGAACGAGCTCCTTGACCTCGGTCCACCAGTGGGGTGTGTCCGTGCCGACGAGCCCGGCGACGACGAAGGCCACGGCGGGAAGCCCTCGTTCCCTGAGCATCGGCATCGCAACCTCGAGCACGTCGCGGTGCCCATCATCGAACGAGAGTAGAACCGCGCGCGGCGGCAGTCCCGATCCCCCCGCGGCCGCCCGCACAACGGATCCGAGTGTCACCGGATTGGTGACGCGGCGGACGTGGTCGAGTTGAACGGCGAAGCGCTCCGGATCTCGGATCTCGTGATAGGCCAGCACGGCGAGGCCGCGAGAAGCCCGCCAGTGGAAGACCGCCTGGGCCGGCGTCCGCCGAAGAACGCCGTCGATTACGGTCCGCGCACCCTCCCTCACGGCCTGCTCCGGACCGCATCAGAGGTTGGTCGAGGCCACAAGGGTGCAGCCGAACCCAGCCATCGCTCCAACATTGACAGGTCCTCCCAGATCGGCTCCGTGACCTCGTCGGGAATCGGGGCATGCGAGTCTTCCAGCCGATGCTGATACGCCGCACGATCACGCATCAGCACGCGCCCGCCCAGACGTCGCACGGGCTGGGGCAGGCGTACGACGTGGCTGAAGCGCAGTACCCCCATCCGATGCAATCGCTGCATCGCCGGTGTCCACTGCCGGTTGTCGCCCGTGACGTTGTGGGCCGTTCCTGGAGACCCTCGGAAGGGCAAACCGAGACTTCGAAGAACGTCGGCCCACCCAGGCTGTTCGCCTCCGACGAGATCCTCGAAACGGATCACGCACAGCTGTTCGGGTGGGAACCGTTCGAGGTACGGGCGCAGGCAGGCGAAGTATCGACTTGCTGCAAGGTACGGGTTGCTCGGGGCTCGTAGCGCCTCCATGAACGGCCGCCGCTCGCGGTTGCGCTGGACCTCATGTCGGAAGTGCGAGCGTAGGCGGTCGACGGGGTTCCTGATGACGCACAGGAGGCGGGCGGCAGGCAAGAGTGAAGCCATCCGCTCAGCCGAGACTGTTGACCGGTCCGGACTCGTGTAGCTCACGGACGCCTCGCCGAGGAGCTGCCCTTCTTGAGCGTCATCGAAGAGTCGGCCGTACCAGCCCGGTCCTCGCCGCCAGCGGGAATCGTCGGAGAAGAAGTCGATCTCCTTCGGTGACGCGAGGAAACACTCCGGCTGCTCGCTGAGCCACCAGTAGAGAGAGCTCGTGGCCGATTTCATCGTCCCGATGATCACGAGATCGGGAAGACGCGAGAAGGTCACTCCGATGGTCCGCTCTTCGGCGCCCGCCGCCATTCGGACGCGAGGGCAACGACGCCGAACGCCGCCGAGAACGCAGGCTCGCCCGTTCCATCGATCGCGATCGGTCGGTCAAGCTGCCAGCGATCGCGCACGATCCCGTCCGTCGAAAGGATCCCGACGGTCGGGAAGTACAGCCCGGCTCGGAGAGGGAGGGGCGCCACTTGGCAGTCGGCGCTGCCGTTGCCCTCGGCGAGCGCGAGAGTGGGAGACTCGGTCGCCGCCACTTCGTGACCACTCTCATCGACGAAGCCGAGACAGATGATCGCCTCGTCCAGGTCCGGTGCCTCGAAGGAAACGGTGATGTTGAGAGCCGCGCCGTCGAGGGAGGGCTCGCCGACCTTCACGCCGAGGAGCCGGGCACCTCCCGCGCCCCATCGATGGAGCCCGCGACTGGCGAATGCCCGTCTCAGCTGGCCCTTGCCGAACGTCCTCGACTCGGCGTCACGGCGCTCCATCGACTGCCCGTAACTGGCGAGCACATCCCCGGTGGGACCCTTTTCCATGACCTTGCCGTGATCGATCCAGATCGCCTGGTCGGTCATGCTGCGCACCAACCCGAGGTTGTGCGACACGAACAACAACGTGCCGCCCTGCGCCCGATAGCCCTCGAGCCACCGTACGCACTTGCGTTGGAAGGCTGCGTCTCCGACAGCGAGCACCTCGTCCACCAGCAGGACGTCGACGTCGAGGGCGGCGATGGTCGCGAAAGCGATCCGTGTGACCATGCCCGCCGAGTAGCGCTTGAGCGGCGTGTCCGCGAGATCGTGGACCTCCGCGAAGTCCATGATCCGTTCCAGCCGGGGGGCCATCTCTTTTCGTCCGTACCCTTGGATGGCGCCGAGGAGGTAGATGTTCTCGCGCCCGGTGAGGTCGGGGTGGAAGCCCACGAGCACGTCGATGAGGGCGGCGATCCGTCCCGAGACCGAGACGGAACCGGTCGTCGGCGCCGTGACCCCAGCGATGACCTTGAGAATGGTCGTCTTGCCGGCGCCGTTATGCCCGACGATGGCCACCGACGACCCCGGCGGAGCCTCGATGGACACGCCGTCGAGCGCATTGAACGTGTCCCGGCGCCACCAGCGGGGAAATGCCCGCGCCACCGCCCGGTCGATCGGCGGCGGAAGCGCCTCCCTCACGCGAGCCCGGCCAACGCCGATCCGATAAGCCTTGGTCACGCCGCGAACATCGATCGCGAGCCGCTCAGATGACATCGGCGAACCGATCCTCGATCGCAGTGAAGTACCAGAACCCGACCAGGAGAAGAGCCACAGCGCCCGCGAGCGCGGGCACCACGAGGTCGAGCGACGGCGCTTGACCGTAGGCGAGCACCTGACGGAACAGCTCGACGAGCCCAGTCATCGGGTTGATCAGATAGAGGGGGCGCAGGCTGTCGGGAACCGACTCGAGCGAATACATGACCGGGGTCAGGAAGAGCCACAGCTGCGTCAGCAGCGGGATCGCGAGCCGCACGTCGCGCGCGAACACGTTGATCGCGCTTCCGAGCAGCACGACGCCGATCACCAGGATCACCTCGAGCGCGAGCAACGCCGGGAACCACAGGGCGGTGAGCGGGATGCCACTCCCTGTCACGATCGCGAACACGACGAAGCCGACGCTGGCGATGCCAAGGTCGAGGAGAGAGGTTCCGATCATGCTGAGGGGGATGACGGCGCGGGGAAACGGCAGACGGGTCACCATCTGCATCGATCCCACGATGCTGGGCACGCCGGAGGTCAGGCTGTTCGCGAAGAAGGTCCAGGGCGTGAGCGCCGCAAGCGTGAAGAGCGGGTACGACACACCCGCCTTCGGCGACTGCACGCCGATCACCTCGTGGAACACGACCGTGGCCACCAGGAGACTCGCGAGCGGCGGAAAGATCGCCCACGAGATGCCGACGAGCGACTGGCGGTAGCGGAGCTGGAACTGCCGTCTGATTAGCGAGACCACAAGATCTCGGTACGTCCAGAGCCGGTGCAACACGGTCTTGGTTCCTTTCCGATAAGGAGACTTCTCGTGACCTCGTCAGGAGCGATACGACACGTCTCGGTAGAGGCCCTCCAGACGACGCACCGCGTCATCCAGGTCGTAGCGCTCCGCCCGCGCCCTGGAGGCCTCTGCCCTCTCCGCTCGTTTCCCGGGAGCACCGGCAAGCGAGACGATCGCGTCGGCGAGGAGATCCGGCCTGCCGACAGGGACCAGGGACGCCTCGATCCCGTCGCGGACCTCTCCGGCGATGCCCGGCACGGCCGTGGCCACCACGGGAAGTCCGAGGGCCAGGGCCTCCATGAGCGCTACGGGCAGGCCCTCATACTCTGACGCGAGCACGAACAGGTCGCACGCGCTCAGGAACCGTGCGGCGTCCTCCACATATCCCAGGAAGCGGAAGCGATCGCCGAGACCGAGCTCACCGTGTAGGCGTACGATCTCGGGCTCGTCCGAGCCGGAGCCCGCGGCTGCGAAGCGCACCGACGCGTCAGCGTCCATCGCGAGGCGGGCGGCCGCGAGGAGATCCGGATACCGCTTCTGAGGCCGCACGTTACCAACGGTTCCGACAAGGATGTCGCTGTCCGAGACACCGAGCTCTCGTCGCGCCTCGTGACGGCTGTCTCGCTGAGCGCGCACGCGGTCGAGCTGGATGCCGTGCACGACGACGTGCAGCCGGCCACGGAGCCATCGCGGGACGGCGTCACGGGCGGCGCGGGACACCGCCACGTGAGCGTCGTCGAGCGCGAACGTGGCCGCGTTCAACAGGCGCGTGGGCCAGACGTACCCGGACCACGGCAGATGCTCGGTGTACACGAGCCGTGGCCGTCGTCGAGGGGGGAGCGACCGAACCACGAGCCGGGCGATTCCGGCAACGTAGGGGGAATGAACGTGCACCACGTCCACCGGCCGTCGCACGAGCATCCGTCTGAGACGGAGCGCCCACCGGAGATCCCACTCCTTGCCGCCACGAAGACAGGTGACCGGGACGCCGAGTGCCTCCAGCTCTCCGGCCAACGCCGATTTCCAGGGAAGGAGGTAGGCCACCTCGCAGGCGAACGCGGTTCGATCTCGAGCTTCGGCCGCGTTGCAGAGTAGCCGTTCCGCTCCTCCGGCCCCGAGGCCCTTGATCAACCACAGGATGCGCAGCCGTCTGGTCGAAGACGCAGCGCCGCCAGTTACGTCGACGCGCGCCACCGCGCCGTCATTTGGGCCACGAGATGCTTCGAGGGCGCCGGGCGTGCCCTTCACGCGACGGCCGCCGCAACCGATGCGCCTCGACGATTTTCGAGCCACGCCTGGAAGTTGAGGGCATCCCAGAGGAGGTATTGCCGATCCCGCTTGCCGGACAAGTGCTCCCGCCACATCCGGCGCACGAGAAGGGCGTCGAGGAACCCCTCTTGCCGCAACCGCCGCTCGTCGAGGAGTGTCTCCGCCCAGTCTCGAAGTGGCCCGCGAAGCCACGCGCCGATCGGGATGCCGAACCCCGTCTTCGGCCTGTCGATCAGTGATGAGGGCACGTACTTGGATAGCACCTGCCGCAGCAGCCATTTGCTCTTCCCGTCTCGGACCTTGAGCGCAAAGGGCAGGCTCCACGCGAACTCGACCACCCGGTGGTCGAGTAGCGGTACGCGCGCCTCGAGGCCCACGCTCATGCTGGCGCGATCGACCTTCGCGAGGATGTCGTCGGGCAGGTAGGTGAGCAGATCCAGGAACATCATCCGGTCGGTCAGGCCTTGCGGGCGCCACGCCGCAGGCTCCGTCAAGCGCGTCACCGGCTCGCGTGATCCGAGCACCAGTGCCGCCGGATCGCGCCAGTGCGAGACGAGCCGGCGGTAGATCTCGTCGGGGTCAGCAGCATCCAGCACTCCGGCCAGCTTGTGAACCTTTTCACCGGCCATTCGGTGCTGCAGGGACTTCGGCAATGTCGCGCTCGAGCGAGCAAGGACGCGTTGCCAGGAACCCGGTGAGACGGAACCAAGGGCGATCGCAGCCCTCCGCCGAAACCAGGGGGGTATCCACCCCACGTCCTTCCAGAGCTTCTCGACCCAGAGGTACCGATCGTAGCCACCGAAGAGCTCGTCGCCGCCGTCTCCGGAGAGACTCACGGTGACGTGCTCGCGGGCGAGGCGGGACACGAGGAACGTCGGGATCTGCGAGGAGTCAGCGAAAGGCTCGTCGTACATCGTCGGGAGGTCCGGTATCACATCCATCGCGTCGCTGGGTGTGACGAACAGCTCCGTATGCTCCGTGCCCAGATGGTCCGCCACCGCGCGGGCGTAGCGCGCTTCGTCGTTGTCGCGATCGGTGGAACCAATCGTGAACGTGCGCGCCGGCCGCTCCCCGATCGCCTGCATGATGGCGACCACGGTCGAGGAGTCCACGCCACCGGACAAGAAGGCACCGAGTGGGACGTCGGCCTGCATACGCAGACCCACCGCATCAACGAGCAGGGACTCGAGCTCATGAGCGGCCTCGCCGACGGAGCCGCGGAACGGATCCGCCAATCCCCGTTGCGCCACCTCCGCGGCGTCCCAGTACTGGGCCGGCTCCGGGACGTCGGTGGGACGGTCCGCGTCGATCGACAGGATGGAGGCGGCAGGGAGCTTGCGGATGCCCCGGTAGATCGACAAGGGCGAAGGGACGTACTTGAACCGGAAGAACGATGCGACGCTGTCGCGATCGATCTCCGCGGTGAAGCCTGGGTGTGCGTCGAAGGCCTTCAGTTCCGAGGCGAACACCAGCGCCGATCCGATCGTCCCGTAGTAGAGAGGCTTCTCTCCGATGCGGTCACGGGCGAGATGCAGCTGGCACTCCGAGCGATCCCAGAGCCCAAAGGCGAACATCCCGTTGAGTCGGTCGACGGCGCCGCGAGCCCCCCACTCGTCCACGGCCGCGAGGAGTACCTCCGTGTCCGAACGACCCCGGAAAGCGTGGCCCCGGGACTCGAGTCGATCGCGGAGTTCACGATGGTTGTAGATCTCGCCGTTGAAGACGATCACGTACCGGCTTGACGCTGAGACCATCGGCTGACGTCCCTCGTCGGTGAGGTCGAGGATCGAGAGCCGGCGATGGCCGAGCGCGATCCCGTGCTCTGGGTCGGCCCAGCTGCCGTGGTCGTCGGGACCTCGATGCCGGAGGGTCGACGCCATGGCAGAGGCGACGCCTTCGAGCGCGTCCGCAGCGCGACCGGAGGCATCAATGATGCCGGCGATACCGCACATCGCTCTCCTCCGTCTTCGACACGTCACCCTTCTCCTTTGCTATCCACCCGAACGGAACCGCCCACCTTCGCGCATACGACGACCTCGCCGTCCCCGCATGTGCCCGTGCAGTCAGGAACTCCCGGCTCGGAAGCACCATGTCCCGGACGTACGTCGCCTTGCGGGCGAGTCCCGGGACGGCTCGAACGGTCGAGAGCGCCAGTCCTCCTCTACGACGACGACCGGTCGTGTACGCCCGAAGCACCCGGCGTTCGCGGGGTCCGGCTACGAGGCCGTCCACGAGCCGAGGAAGCACGCCGCTCGTCCCGCCGCAGAGCTCCGAGGCTGTCGCGACGGCGTGGTGGACCACGGCACCGAGCCTCCAGTCACGGGCCCTCTCGATCACCACAGCTCGATACACCGGAAGGGCCGTCGCGATCTGGACCACATCCCGCAGCGGCAGGAGGAGCGGCGGCCGCCATCCGAGGGACGCATGCACACAGGCGTGCAGGAACAGCGACGCGTCGTCCAACCGCCGGAGCCGTCGCCCCCCCAGAACGAGCTGAGTGGTGCCCGCGAAGAGCTCGTCGGGCTCGATCCACAGACCAAAGGGCCCGAGCGTCAGCATGCGGTGAAGATCGAGTTGCAGCCCTTCCTCGTTGGTGTGGGTGGCGGCCTTCCCGAACCGGACGTCGAAGCCGCGATGCGGCTCCGGTAGATCGCGGCGGAATCCCAGGTTCTGGACGATCCCGAGCGCGTGGTGCCAGTCCTGACCGCGGACCAAGATGTCGAGATCCCCGAATGGTCGCCATTCCGGGTCGGGATATGCCGTGTGTGCGACGGCTGCGCCCTTGAGCACCACGAACGGGACCGACGCTTCGTCGAGTGAGGTGGCGAGCCGCACGAGGAGCCGCTCGATAGCCAGCGATCGAAGCATCGCCTCTCGCTGGCGACCGATGAGCTCCGCTTCCTGAGCGGACGACACCCGGAGCCAGCCTTCCCGGATCCCCACCTCGGCCAGACCGGTGAGCCGCTGGCTGACCACGACCCCCAGAAGCGCCGGCCATCGAGCCTCCGACACCCGAAGCGGTTCGGGATCCTCGAGGCCGAAGGCGGCGATCCGCCGAGCCATCGAGAGGATGGGAAGCCTGGACACATCCGACGTCACGCCGACTCCCACACCCAGCCTCGCCGGACCAGCTCGTCGAGCAGCGAACGGATCTCTGGTTCGATCTCTTCAGCTGTCGCATCGTGCAGACTGGCGAGCTCGCGCACGAGCTCCGCGAAGGTCGGGCCCTCATCCAGCAGCATCCACGCCGTCGCGGCACTCCCGCTCAACCGATCGAACCCCTCTCGATCAGCCGCAGCCAGATACACGTCGCCGCCCGCGCTCCGGAACAACGCGTCCTGTGCACGACGCAGACGGGACGTATGCATGATCAGAGACGGATCACGTTCCGATGGGTCGCTGCACCGTAGGCGTTCTGCGCGTCGAACACGAGCGGCGCGTGCGCGGCGACCCAATCGAGGTCGTAGGCGGTGTGGGGTGTGAGGATCGCGACGCAGTCGACGCCGGCGAGGATCTGTCGGGTGAGTTGGCTGCGAAGGAGTTCGCCCCCTCCGTTCACCGGCACGGAAGCGGCGTACGGATCGTGGAAGGTGATCTTGGCTCCCCTCCGCTGAAGCACGTCGATCACCTTGAGCGCCGGCGACTCACGCAGATCACCGACGTCCGGCTTGTACGAGACGCCGAGGATCAGGATCCGTGCCCCCTTGACCGATTTCCCCAAGTCGTTCAGGGCCTCGGCGAGCCGGCTCACGACGTAGCCGGGCATCTGGGCGTTGACGTCCTGCGCCTGCTCGAGGATCCGGAACTGGCGGCCCGCATCACGCCGCACTTGCCAGGCGAGGTAGGCAGGGTCAAGCGGGATGCAGTGTCCACCGACGCCGGGACCAGGACTGAATCGCATGAAACCGAACGGCTTGGTAGCCGCACCCTCGATCACCTCCCAAACGTCGATGCCCATCTCATGACAGAGGGTGGCCATCTCGTTCACGAGCGCGATGTTCACGTGCCGGAACGTGTTCTCCAGCAGCTTCGAGAGTTCGGCCGCGCGGCAAGACGAGAGGGCGACAACCTTGTCCACGAGCTGCTCGTAGAAGAGCATCACCATGCCAGTGGCCTCCGGGGTGAGGCCGCCCACGATCTTCGGCGTGTTCCGGAGCCCGAACTCCACATTCCCCGGATCGATCCGCTCCGGGGAGTACGCCAAGAGGAAGTCGCGCCCGGCGGTCAGCCCGGAGCTCTCCAGGAGCGGACGTACGAGCTCCTCGGTGGTCCCAGGGTAGGTCGTGGACTCGAGGACCACGAGCGATCCTGGGGCGAGCACGTTGGCGACGTCGCGTGCTGCCTGCTCGACGTGTGAGAGATCAGGAGCGTGATCCCTGATGGGAGTGGGCACGCAGATCACGAGGACGTCGAGGCCCTTGAGCCGGCTCGGCTCCGTCGTGAACGTCATCCGGCTCGACTGGAATCCCGCCTGGAACAGGTCCTCGTCAACACCGGCGACGGACAAGGCGCCTCGGTGCAGGTCCTCGATCCGGGCGGGATCGAGGTCGACGCCGGTGACCGGGAAGCCCGCCTCGGCCATGGCGGAGGCAAGTGAGACGCCGACGTACCCTTGGCCCACCACGCCCACCGTGGCATCCCGGGAAAGGATCTTTCGTCGGAGCGACGCCGTCCCCTTCACGCTCCCTCCTTCGCGTGGACACCAGGCGCCCGCGTGACCGGCGACCCGGGGGCGACCCTTCGGAACTTGCGCAACCGGCGAGCGACACGCTCGAGGAAGACATCAGCGCGAACACCGAGCGCCGTCCACCGAACCGCGAGGCTCGGCGAGCTCGCCCGCCGTTCGTAGCCGAGTTCGTCCAAGAGGTCACCTGCGATCGCCTCGAAGAGCTCGACGTCCGGCCCATCCATGTCCCGTCGCCAGTCCCTGAGCCCGGCTGTCGGCGGCAACGCCAGACGTGTGTGATGCTCGCGATGCGGAACGTCGGCCATGAGCTCGTTGGCTCGCTCCGGATACTCCAGCATGCTGGGCGCGTAGGGGAGATCCACGAATTGGCAGAGTTCGCGCAACGTCCTCTCGGGGTCGGCCAACAGCTCCTCGTAGCGAACCTCCCGATACCGTGCCGGGCCGAGCCGGCGGCCGGCCCTGCGCCCCTCCCGGACGAAGCGTCGCCAGTAGATCGCCGCATGTGGCACGGTATCGACCCCGAAGTCCGTGTCGAGGTACGAGAGCGCGACATCTCGGCCGTCGCGGATCAGGTGGATGAACCTGGATTCGGGGAACAGCGTGGCCAGGAGCGGGATGTTCATGATGTTGATAGGCGTCTTCTCTGCGTAGCGCCGCTTGCCCCTTGCCTCTGCGTACAGGGCGAAGATCTGACGTATTGCCTCCGAATAGTCGTTCACGGAGACGGCCCGAAGGCGCCCCCGAACGTCGTCGATGGCGAGCCCCCATCGAGGAAAACTCTCGTGACGACCGAGATCATCGGTGAACCGATCCACGAAGAACCGACCGCCACGCGAGAACCTGGCACGGCGGCTCGCCAGCTGACAGATGAAGTGACTCTCCGGTGGCACCGCCATGTCGGGGTGGGAATCGAACATGGCGCGCAGCAGCGTCGTTCCGGAACGTCCTCTCGCGACGATGAACGGGAAGGTCTCCGCCATCATGCGTCAGCTCCGCAGCTCCGACTGAAGGGATCGGCCGTCTGCGAGCTCTGAGGCGTCGACGGCCGCGCCTTCCCCCGATCCGGCTCCATCTGAGGAAGCTCGTGTGGCGAACGACCGCTCGAACCACTCGACCACGGACGTGACCGCCACCTCTTGGTCTGCGAGGGATTGGAAGGCTTGCATCGATGTGCTATCGATCCCCTTCATCTCGATGCGGTGGCTTGGGTTGTTCGCCTTCAGCTCGGCAACGAATCGGGGCATGTCGCCCACCAGCTTGCTGCGCGTTTCCATGAGGAGGAGATCCTTGGAGCGACCGACCGACCTCAGGGCCTCGAGGACATCGTTCCCCCGTCGGGAGCGGGCCTGCCGACGCCAGTACAGATGCTTAGCGAAACGGTTGAGGGGGCGGGGGAAGCGCTGACCTAGCCGCACAGCTGTGGTGAGGAACGGCCTGCCTTTGACGGTCCTTGCAAGTGGTTTCAGCCAGAAGAGCACCATGCTCTCGCACGTGGGCAGCGACGCCGCCGCCTTCAGCGAGGCTCGGGCCCCCCCGCAATTCCCACACATGCCGAGACGACGGGCTCCGGTCACCGACATCGCGAACTCGGCGACTCGCACGACGTCATCGACCGGCAGATTGCGGAACCCCATCGCCACGTCGCCGGTGCTGTCGCCCACGCCGGCGAACTCCATGCGGACCGAGGCAATGCCGCGATCGGCCAGCTGGCGTGCGGCTCTGGTCCACAGCCGAAAGCGCTGGCTCCGAAGGGTTCCTCCCCCGCCGGTCGTGAACAAGACCACCCCTTCAGGGGCCTCCTCAGGTACGGTGACGACGGCGGCTATCCGCTTGTTCTCGCATGGGATGAAGACCGGATACTCCCTCACTTGTTCCCTCCTTCGTTCGTCGGACCGTCGACCCTCTCGCCGGCCCATCGGACCACCGCGTCGGCGATCTCGCCATTCACATCGACGAGCGCGTCGGCGAGCTCGTCGCCTTCCACCGGACGGAAATGGCCGTCCCCGAAGATCGCGGCGTACTGCCCACTCACGATCGTCGATGCCACCGTGGCGCCCGAGACTTCCAAACGACTCCCGAGCTCGGTGAGCGACGGATCCGGTCGGGGGCCGCGTGAGACCTGGATGACGAGAGCCGAGCCTCCCCACGGTGCGGCCTGGGTCAGATCGATCGCGTTCATGGCCTCGTACAGAGACGGCGTCACGGCGAAGCCTCGGACGTTGACCACTCCTCCACTCCGGAGCACGGCATGAAGGTCACTGGCGGGATCGTCCGGCCGCGACTCCTCGGTAGCGCCGTCGTTCGTGAGCTCGACGATGGCGCGTGACCGGAGCAGCTGGCGGAGGTAGCGGCGACCCCGCACGAGGGGATCGACCAGCACGAGGTAACCGGCACCAACATCGGCTGCGGTGAGTCGGGCGACCGCGGCACCGAAGCGCGCGCCGATCAAGCCGATCTCGCCCACGCCCGTGAGGGAGCGCAGATGAGCCGCCGCTTCGGGCGTGTCCGCCAGGTGCGACGTGACCGTCGGCGCGAAGTCGGTCTGTTCGCTGTCGCCGTAGCCCTGACAATGGAACCGCAGCACCGGGAAGCCTTTGGCGGCCAACGCGCGCGCGAGAGCGACCTCGGTCGCGTGCAGGTGCCATTGCTCGGAACCGAACGAATGACAGATGAGCCAACCCACCGGTTGGGCCTCCCCGAGCGGCGCGCTCAGCACGCCGACCGTCCAACCACTCGACAGCTGGAGGATCTCGAATCGCTCGGTGATACCAAGGGATGGATCGCTGAACGTACCCAGTGATCGCAGCATGGCTTCGTCAACGGACACGGACGTACTCCTTTCTTTCGATGGCCTTCGTTGGTCTTCGTTGGTCTTGCGTGGGACTTCGTCGAGGGTCGGTGGCCAGCCGGGGCTTTGCCGTAACAGAACAGGCGACCAGCCGGTCGCGCGAAGGCCGCAGTCGCCGGGAGGGCGGCGCGCCGTCGCGTCAAGAGTGGCTGGGCTGTCCGGCGTTTCGCTCGGATACCCCCTGGATCATCCGGGAGGCTCTCAACGCCACTGCTAGCTGGCTGGCTCCGAGGACGACCACCAGCACGCCCGCGAGCATCAGGAGCGGCTCCCCGGGGGCCGCCGGAGAGCCCCCCCGATCATCGCTCGTGCTTCGGGGCGGGACTCCCGTCGGCCGCGGGACGGTCGACCGGGGGCTCGGCGACGGTAGAGGGCTTCGCTCGGGGGAGATCGGGACGAGTTCTGTATGCCTTCCCGGACCGCCGAGGAAACGGCCGAAGAAGGCCAGCGTCGGCTGTAGGAGCTCGGCCATGTTGTGCAGGCCGTGTTCGGTGTTGTCGGGCTTCAACAGCTCGACGGACAGATCCGCCGACCGGTAGGCGTACGCCATGGCGACCGCCTGGTCGACCGGAATCACCTCTCCGGTGGCGTTGGCGATCAACAGCGGGGCATCCGTGGCGTCGACGTAACGGATCGGGGAAGCCGCGCGTGCCGCCGCGACACACCCCGTCGGCTCGCCGCAACCGAGGAGAGAGAGCACCGCACTGGGCAAAGCCGGGTCGTCCGCCGAAAGGAGCGGCCCAAGGTCCATCGGGCCCGACCACGAGGCGGCGGCGGCCACGCGGCCGCCCGACTTCAGGGAGCCTCGGCCCGACGTGGCGAGCATGGCCGCGAGGTAGCCACCAGCCGAGCCTCCGAAGGCCCCGATCCGCTTCGGGTCTAAGCGGAACTGCGTGGCGTGCTCACGGACCCACGAGACTGCCGCGACCACGTCCTCTACGGGAGCGGGGTACGGCCAGTCCGGCACAAGACGGTAGTTGATCGAGAACGCGGCGAATCCGTGATCCGCAAAGACGGTCGCCAGCTCAGCAAGGTCCTGCTTGTCACCCCTTGCCCAGCGGCCCCCGTGGATCAGCACGATCCCGGGGTGGATGCGGTCGTCTGCCGGGAGGTACGCATCCAGCATCAACGACACCCCACCGTGCGACGCGAACGGAATGTCCCTGGTGAGCTGAACCCGCTCGCCGGCGGCCGACCCATGCATCGGCGCCACCAGCGCAGCCGCAACGAGACCGAGCAGCACAAGACGGGAGCCAGCGCTTCGCTTCACGCGTCAGGCGGGTGGTTCCGCTCGCGAGCCGATGAGCCGACGCTCGGATGGATCGTCGTCGGCCCCGACCGGGGGCATCTTTCGATCATCTGGGCGCCGGGTGAGCTCGCGCACGCGGCGCAGGAGGGCGGTCATGACGACGAGCGATGCCGCAGCGATGCCGAGGGCGGCGGCCACCAGCACGACGAGCCACGTCCGATCGCGATCAGCTTCCCGGATCTGGCCCTGGGGCCGGTCGGGTCGAGGCCCCACCGACGGCCGAGAGCCGGACCCCCTGTCGGACCCGGACCCGGGGGCGACCGACACTCCCATGTCCACACGCAGCCACTCCCCGAGGAAGGCGGCCGCTGGACTGAAGCCTTTCTCGTTGTGCACGGCCCCCAGGCCGTGGAGCCGGCCCGGCGTTTCGAAGAGCTGTGTCGGAACCCCCGCCCGGCTCAGCGCCTCCGACATGAGCCTCGCTTGCTCAAGAGGGATGATTTCCTCGGTGCTGTTCCCCAGGTAGATCGCTCCATCTGTGGGATCCACATAACGGATCGGCGAGGCCGCGCGGGCCTGCTGGATGCACGGTTCCGACGGAGAGCACCCGAGGAAGGTCTTGATGATCCCTGCGACGTCTCCTCGAGCATCCTCGAGGAAGCGCTCCAGATCCATCGGCCCGGACCAGCTCACAGCCGCGAGCACCCGTGCACCTCTGTCGGTCGCTCCCTCTCCCACCGTTGCGAGGAGTGCGGCCAGGTGGCCGCCAGCCGACGCGCCAACCGCTCCGATCCTCGCCGGGTCGATATCGAACCGATTCGCATTTGTCCGGAGGAAGCGAACGGCGGCCTGCAGATCCTGCAGCGCAGCGGGGAACGGCGCGTCGGTCGCCGACCGATAGTCCACGGCGAAAGCGGCCACGCCCCGTTCCGCCAAACCGGTCGGCAGCCAGGTGTCCTCACCCGTGTCGGCCTGCACCCATCTGCCGCCCGGGATGACCAGCACCGCCGGATGCGGCCCAGCCCCGGTCGGCAGGTACGCGTCCATGCGGAGCGGGATGCCGCTACGGGTCACGTATCGAACATCCGGCTCGATGGTGATCTGTCCACCTTGCGCGAGTGCCAGCGGCGCCGCCACCGTCATCGGTGGGGCTCCGAGGAGCAGCACGAGGGTACCCAGCAAGGTCGCTCCGACGCGCATCCTTTGCAGCGGGGCCACCCGATCTCGAAACATCGACGTCATCATCGCCTTCCGGTCGAAAGGTTGCTGCCTGCCTCGGAGACCGTCGGTCGTTCCTTCAAGCTCATCCGACAGGAACGTTCGCCCTCGATCCCAACAACCGCTGCCGGTCGATCTTCCCGTTCGAGGTCCTCGGCAGCGCATCAACGACCTCCACGCGAGTGGGAACCATGTATCGCGGAAGCAGATCGGCGACGTGACGTTTGATGTCACGCTCCGTGACCTCCCCGCCGTCCGTGGGGACCACCCACGCGACGATCGCCGTGCCCCACTCGGCATGGGGGGTCGCCACGGCCGCCGATTCGAACAACCCGGGGAAGGTAGCAAGGGCCGCCTCGACGTCCCCGAGCTCGATCCGATACCCGCGACTCTTGATCTGGTGATCCCGCCGACCGAGGAACTCGTAATCGCCGTCGGGACGGAGCCGAACCAGGTCGCCGGTCCGGTACACGAGGTCCCGGGGTCCACTGGACAGC
>Ga0299907_10000154_pt1 | contig 28369 bp, 31 predicted proteins | sample RVTome_16_FD_198680 | JGI IMG/M metagenome (GOLD analysis project Ga0299907, IMG submission 198680) | Soil microbial communities from uranium-contaminated site in the Upper Colorado River Basin, Wyoming, United States - RVT152D67 (version 2) ...
CCGCTTCGTCGATCTGTACGCCACCGGCCAGCTCCCCACCTTCGACCAGGTCGTGGAACGGATCATCCGCTGGCAGGCAGAGATCCGCGCCTACCACCACCCCCGCGCCGCCCGCGCCTCCAACGGCCGGCTGGAAGGCCTCAACAACCTCCTGCAGGTCCTACGCCGAACCGCCCACGGGTTCACCAACACCAACAACTTCGAGGCCCGCGGACTACTCCTGGCATGATCACCCCAGCCGAGCCCACCAGCCCCCATCCCACAAAACGGCGCAGGGCCAGGATGTTCACCGTGCCGAAGAAGTTCCCGCCCGAGTTCAAGCGTGACGTTGCCAATGTCGCGCGTCGAGGCGACCTGACGATCGCCGAGGTCGCAGCCGACTTCGATGTCTCCCCGGAGTCGGTGCGCGTTGGATGCACCAGGCCGACATCGACGACGGGCGTCAAGGATGGGCTCACGAGCGGCTAAGCAGGCCGAGGTCGTACGCCTGCACCGGGAGAACCGCCGGCTCGAGATGGAGAACGAGATCCGGCCGAGTAAACGACCTCCATCAGTTCTTCAAGAGGCGGATGACGTGCTCGCGCCCGTAGGTGCAGATCCTTCACCCTCGTACAGCTCAAGTATCTCGCCAGCGAGGAGATACGTGTGGATCACGGCGTGGCGCAGTTCGGCGTCTGACACCTGGCCGTGGACACCCTTGTTCGTGAGCTCGTCCAGCCGATCGACCCTCGACGCGAAGTCGTCCAGCGAGGCGCAGAGGGCACGCCGTCGGGTTCTCTCAATCTGAGAGCTCGCGACGGCAGCGACGAGTCGGTTTCGATACTGGCTGGGGCCGACGGCCCACTCTTTGCCCGCGCCATCACACCACGGCTCAGCACGGGCCGGAAAGACGGCGTCGGCGACGGCGGTGAGCACGCGTCGGCAAGACGTCAGTGCATGAGCGCGAGCTTCAGGATCATCGTGCCGCGCCCGCTCAAGCGCGGCGTTGAGTGTCTCCAAGACGACGGGAGCAACGTCACCGAGCAACCGGTCCGTGCGAGCCCGGTGCCCCGTGAAGATTCTCTCAGCAGCCGTTGAGAGACGAAGCTCGGTCTCGCGGCGAGCAAGGTAGTCCCAGGTGAACGCCCGCACCCCGGCGAGCATGCTCTCGACAACTCGTCGCATGTTGTGCCGCTCCAGTTGTGTGTGCTGCGACAGCGCAACCGGGGGCGGTTCAGGAGATTGAGCAAGGAGGTCGAGCGGCTCCGTCGTGTGCCGCACTCCGTCATCGAGCCCGAGGGCGCGGGGCTCAACGGTGATCGCACGGTTGCAGAGATAGAGGTCGTATGCCACGTCATGTGCTGGCCCGTCACCCAAAGCTCGCCCGGCATCAAAATCGAGTTCAAGCGTGAAACGAACAAGCTCAAGCTCGTCCCCGTTCAGGCGGGCGACGCGAAGAGCCCGACGGACCGAAGCGGGCAGTGGATCTCGCTCGAACTCATCGAGTGCCAAGGAGACCAGGCCGAGTAGATGGACAGCATCGCCAGTGGTCACGCCACGAAGTTACTGACGGATGGCACTTCGGAGCGGCGCTGGTCCGACGGCGTGAGCGGGGGCTGATCGCTTGCACCCGGGTCAAGAGCGTCATCCCGACGCGCGCCTGCCCGCTTGAACCGCACCCGTGCACGCGGACCGGCGAATCGCCAGGGCGCGCCCCTCGCCCTTTACCAACAGGTGGGAGCGGCGGCAGGTCTGCCAGTGCCGTCGAGGGCCATCCGTGCCCGCTCCCCGTGTCATTCACTGGAACCGCGCCGTTGCTGGCCGTGAGGGAGCACGATGTTCGGGCGTCGAGGCAAGGAAGGAAGGTACACACTGAAGCCCGATCCGTCAGACGCCGTGATCGTCACTGCTCAGGAGGGCGCAAGGGACCCGTGCACACAAACTGACTCATCCGTCGTCACCGGACTCATCGTCACTCCGATCGTCCACGAATCGTTCGATCATGGCGGGTAGTTCGCCTAGCAACATTCGTGTGTCTCGGTGCAGACGAGGATCACGGAAGAACAGGCCATGCGCTGCCGCCTCACATACGCGCATGAACTTGACGATGGCTCGACGTTCTGCGTCGGGCCCGGCCACGATGGAGAGTCGATACGCTTCAGCCGCCATCTCGTAAAGCCAAGGGAGTCGTCTCTAACGAAGGACGCCACGATCAGAGCAGCGACGCTTGGAGCTTGGTCCGGGTCTCCCAGGCGCGCCTCAAGTCGAGCCTTCGCCGCGGCTAACCTGGTGCGCACGTCGGAATAGGTCTCCATCATCAGTCAGCACTAGCCGGAGAACTCCGAAAGCAAGACCGCACGCAGTGGCATAGAAGAGCCCGAGGCCAACGACCACGTACGACGCCGCATCTCCAAGCTCCGTCGCGCGCCACGCCTCGGTGACCAAGAACGCTACCAAGCCGCCGAACAACAACATGAAGACAGCCATCCCGAGGATGACAATGAATAGTGTGGCTGCGTGGGCCCGCTTCTTCGTGCGAGGATTCTTCCTACCTAGATGCTCTAGCAAGGTGAATCCCATGGGGGTTCCGACGAGTCCATTTTCCTCCGCAACGAATGGTGACACATAGTCACCGACGAACCGTTCAAGCTCGGTGAGATAACCCCGCCGAACCCGGATGCGCATTGCTTCGTACAGAATCCATCCCACAAGACCAATCGGAATCAACGGCAGCGCGAGCCACAGAACGAAGCCGATTGGCTTCGCGTTGTCATTGAGGAGAGTCGAGTGATCCTCCATGAAGGTAAAAAGAGCTGCGGAAATCGCGACGGCGATGCTTGTCAAGGTCGTAAGGGTCCGCTGCGCGCTGGCATCTTCCCGGCGACACTGGAAGTACTCCTCTACAACTACGGCTCGCCTCGGTTCATCGTCGTCACCAAGAGGCTGCTTACGAGTGGGTGGCGCGCTCACCGTGATCCTTTCCGCCGTCACATGATGGGTCCCCACCCAACCCCTAGCTTAGGCGGTCAGCCCGATACGTGTGACGCCTGGCACGCCGACGGCCTGGGTCTGCGAACCTGCGCAAGGCCGAGATGCTCCAGCGCCACAATCGCGGCCCAGCCCAAATCGACTTCGCCGCGCCGGACGCTAAGTCGCGCGCTTGCCTGGAGATAGTGGTGATTCGCGTGCAAACCCTCACCGAGCGTGAACAAGGCGACCAGACGCCTGTTGGTTGGGGCGAATGAGATCTCCACCCACGGCGGGCTGGCGGTGCGCCGGAGACTGGTGTGACAAAGCGCGTTGACAAGGCCCTGAAGTGTGAAATACGAGAAAACGTGTGTTAGCGCGACTACAAGCAAATCACGAGGCGTCGTCATAATGGCGCCCACAGCCAACATGGTTGTGACCCCGAGCCAGCCGTGATCGAAGAGACTGTCCAAGTGGTCGGCATCGACACCGCGTGTGAGTCGGGGATAGACAGACTGATCGCGCGACGCCCGTCGATAAGGCAAGATGCTCAAGAACTGAATCGTCCAGTAGCCGAACTGAGCTGGCCCGTGCGGGTCGCCGTCGGTGTCGGCAACGGCATGGTGACGGCGGTGGACGGCCACCCATTGACGGCGATTGATTCCCGTCAGCAGCCAGATGGCCAAGCGGAAGCCAAAGGCTAGGCTCGATGAGAAGTCGACAGAACGGTGCGCGAGCGAGCGGTGGAGGTACAGGCTCGTCGCGAAGAAGGCAACATTGGCAGTGGTCAGTCCAATCAGGATGGGATGGAGGCCAACGCCGCCCACTGCGCTCCTTCGGTGGTAGGCAGGAATGCCCTTCCGTCCGATGCTAGTGGTGCGACTCGGAGCGGGACTGGATGGGCGGATGCATGGACAGCATGGAGCCTGCCGGACAGGACGGACGCCTACGGGCCATTGAGGAGCGCCCGGACCGCCGACCGAGTCGGTCCGATGCCCGTGGTGCAGGGCCGCCATCGGTCATCGTCTGCGTGTGACGCGCGCTTGAGCGTGAGCCGCCCATTAGTGGCCGGCGTCAGCTCGACACCGGTGACGACAAGGAGCGGTCATCGTTGCCAAACACCTGAACCCTCGGGGTAGCACCCGACGGCGCGCACGAAGCACGCAGCCGACCATCATGGGTCCAGCCGCAATGTCCCATCCACCACCAGTGAGCGTCCTCGCGTTGCCCTTCTGGTTGGCTTCCTGCCGGGGGCGCTCTTCCGTCTGAAACTGATAGAGGGCGCGGACGATACCAGGAGAGTCGTTGTTCGAGAACCTCGGGGTCCGCTGACATCCTGGGGACTCACCGTCAGGATGACCGGGTCGTACCGGGGCCTGGCTTGCGTCGCAACCACAGCAGGACGAAGCGCTGCGCCTTGTCGTCCGCCATGTAGCCAATCAGAAAGCGGTCGGTCACCGGTGCTTCGTAGAAGGTGAAGCCGGCCACAACACGCTCGTTCTCGCTCGGAGGTCCCTCGGCCATCCAGGCGACAACCATCTCGGTGATGGCATCGCCGACATCCGGATCGAGACCAACCAGATCAGCCTGGATCCGGGTGGTGTAGTCAACTCCCCAGGTCACACAGGCTGCTGCTGGAGACGAGCCATGAGGTCTCGAACCTCCTGGTCGGTCTCGCAGCGGACGAACTCGCCCCGGCGCGCTTCCTGGGCTGCATCGAGGAGAAGCCGGGTCATCTCGGCGTCACTCAGGTCAGCGATACGGGTCTCATCCGCCACGGCCCAAGGTTACCGATCTCCTCCCGGGGTTGCGCGGAACCTCGCGGAGTCTTCGTAGCGTCTCCACGAACTCGGGGGTTCGAAAGCTGACCGACCAAGGGCGCTGTGCCTCGATCTGTCGCGCGTGCAGCGAGGCGAGCTCGGGCGTGACGAGCGCTTCGGCTACGTCGAGCTGGCGACGCACCCGAAGCTGAGCCCACGCGAGTTCATCCGATGCAGCTCGTACGAAGGCCAGTTGCAGGTCACGTTCTCGACGCTCCGGCGCCTCGACTTGGGACTGACTAGCGGTAGCGCCTGTTCTGTAATACAAGGCCGACTTATACAAGATCGCACTAGTATTGTTCGCCATGGAGAAGCCGCCGGAGCTCTTCGACCGAGACGCTGAGTGGAGCGACCTCGTCACGTTCGCCCAGCAGCGCGGCCCCGGCATCCGACTCGCACTGGTGCGCGGGCGGAGGCGACAGGGGAAGTCCTTCCTGTTGCGGCGTCTGACGGAGTCGACAGGGGGCTTCTACTTCCAGGCGCTGGAGCAGGAGCGCTCCCAGGCGCTCAACGGGTTGGGCGTGGCGCTGGGCGACTACCTCGCGGTCCCTGGTGGCAGGTTGGCCTTCAGCGGCTGGGACGACGCGCTCGGCGCGCTCGCCGGACTGCGTCGAGGAGACGAGCCAACAGTCGCCGTCATCGACGAGTTCCCGTACCTGCTGGCCCACTCACCCGAGCTGCCCTCGCAGCTGCAACGACACGTCGACGCTTCCCGCGACCGTGGACCAGCGGTCCGTCTGGTCGTTTGCGGCTCGGCCCTGTCGGTGATGGCGTCGCTCCTCGAGGGCGCCCAAGCGCTCCGTGGCCGCGCCACGCACGACCTGCCGCTCGGGACTTTCGACTACCGGACCGCAGCGCGCTTCTGGGGCGTCGACGACCCGAAGACGGCATGCGAGGTTCATGCGGTCATCGGTGGCACGCCGGGCTACCGCGACCTGATCATGGCCAAGACGCCCTCGCGCCTGGCGGACTTCGCTCGTTGGCTCGAACAGGGCGTGCTCAACCCTGCGAGCGCGATGTTCCGCGAGGACGACTACCTCCTGACTGAGGAGCGATCCTTGACGGATCGCGCGCTCTACCACGCAGTCGTCGGTGCCATCGCCGGCGGCAGCACGTCGCAAGGCGCGATCGCAGCGGCACTCGGACGCGAGGCTCGGGCAGTGCAGCATCCGCTCAAGGCACTAGAGGATGCAGGCTTCGTCGAACGGCACGATGACATGCTGCGAAGCCGGCGGCCGATCTACCGGCTGGCCGACCCCATCGTGCGATTCCATCACGTCGTCACGCGCGCCGACCTCGCCCGGTTCGAGGACCGGCGCTTCAACGAGGCGTGGGCTGATGCCCAGCCCCGCTTCTCGACTCACGTCCTCGGCCCCCACTTCGAGCAGCTCGCTCGGGATTTCACCTTCAAGTTCGCGTCACCCGCCACGACCGGCGGTCCCGTCGCGTCGGTCGGCCCCGCAGTGATCAACGACCAGCAGGCACGAGCGCAGCACGAGCTCGATGTCGTCGCGACGACCCGGGCACGGAGCGGAACTACCAGCGTGTGCGCCATCGGTGAGGCGAAGCACACCAACCGCACCCGCACCATCGCCGACGTCGAACGGCTCGAACACATCCGGGCGCTGCTGGCCGACCGCGGTGACGCGACGCCGAGTACGAAGCTGCTGCTGTTCTCGGCGACCGGTTTCGACCGGAACCTCACGGCAGTCGCCGAAGAGCGTGACGACCTCGAGCTCATCGACCTCGACCGCATGTACAACGGCGAGTGACCTTGGAGCCACGCAGCGGTCGCCACCGATGCTGACAGTGGAAGCATGGCGCTCGGAGGACCGACGGTGACCACGATCGATGAGGCGCTCGACGCAGGCCTGGCCGAACCGGAAAGCGGCTGTCTGAGTTCAGCAGTCGTTGCGAATTGTGATCGCCTCTTCGATCCGCTCCTCCAGGTTGTCCTTGATGTGCGCGTAGACGCTCGTGCTCGTGATGTAGGGCGGGCCGTGCGCCTTGACGATCGACGACAGCTTGGCCCCATCACGCTTCATCGTGAAGTCGTCGAACGGGTTTGCGGCCCTTGGTGGCCTTGTTGCCGTTCGCATCGAGGAGGTTGTGGATGTAGATGCCCACGACTCCCTTACCATCGTTCCAGGCCTTCTCGATCTCGTACTTGATCCACTTCCGGCCGGCGGTGTTCGCACCAATGAGCACCGGCTCGCAGGATCGGCCGGACAGCTGTCCGTCGATCCAAGCCTGGATCGCGGCGTCGCCGCCCTTCTTCACCTCTTCCCAGTCGTTGTCACTGCACGGCTGGTTGCCTTCAACCACGCCGATGTTGCGGACCTGCGAAGCCCGCCAGCAGTCCGGTACGTAGTGGAAGCTGAAGAAGGTCTCTCTCGCCATCAGGGTCTCCCGTGGAATCGAGGCCGCTCCGTCACCGGGGCGCAGGTGACCGATCAGAGTCGCCAGCGCATCGACAACTTCGGCAGGTGATGCCTTCACGCGGTTTGAGGACCTGCCATGCACGTCGAGGCGTTCCCTGTGAAAGACCCGGCCGAAGTCGGCCTCGACCTCGGCCCAGAGGCCTGGGCCTGCCAGCCGCTCGCTCCGACCGGCAGCGGGTAGGCCCCAACCTCCTTGAAACCATGCGCCGGTCCGCGATCCTGACAAGGATGGCGGAGCGTCTACTTGTCCAATGGCAGCACACGATCCACCACGAGCCGTCGTCTTTGCGTTGCCCTTCTGGTTGGCTTCCTGCCGAGGGCGCCGATCGTCTGGCCTGCGGGTTCGCGGGCTCCAAACGGCCACAGCGCGAACGACGGCCGCGTACGCTGGTACCGATGCGATTCACGGCCGCGATCACGCACGAGGGCGCGCTGCAGGTCGCGCGCTGCCTCGAGGTCGAGGTCACCAGCCAGGGCGAGACGGTCGAGCATGCGCTGGCCAACCTCAAGGAGGCCCTGGAGCTGTACTTCGAGGACGAGGTGCTCCCCGAGAGCATCGAGCCTCCGATAATCGCCACCATCGAACTCGCGGGGTGAGCCCGGCCCTCCCGATCTTGTCGGGAGCGAAGGTCGTCGCGACGCTCAAGCGAGCCGGCTTCGAGCAGGAGAGCCAGCGGGGGTAGCCATCTGAAGTTGCGCCACGCTGACGGTCGTGTCGTGATCGTGCCGATGCACCGCGAGCTGGCGGTCGGCACACTGCGGTCGATCTTGCGTCAGGCGGCGCTCTCGGCGGACGAGTTCATCGCACTGCTCTGAGCGAGTCAAAGGCGGTACCCCGTCACGCCGCACCTTGGCGTGCCGCGGTGTCAGCGACAGCACCGGCCCCTCGATCGTCAGTGACTTGTTCGCGTTGTGGGAGGCCAACTGCGCCATGTGATGTCGCGAGACATCGGAGACAGCGGGTCTCTCTTCAGGGAATCGGTTGGTAGTCCTTCGTGGGTCGAGGATGAGGCAGTGGAGCTCTACGTCGACTCGGTAACCGCGCGGTCGCAGTCATGCTGTGCGGTATGCGGCGCGGTCGGCCGGGCCGAGACGACAACGGTCAGTACGCACCCGCGAGCTGCAACGCCGCGTCGACGGCCTCGGCGCGGGTCTCGCCGTGCGCACCGATGTCGCTGCCGTCGACGCGGGCTTCCCATGCCTGCCGCCTCGGCAGCGCTTTGAACACCGTGCCCTCGATCCGGCGCCCCTCGCTCTCGAAGGAGAACCGATACGCGTCCTGATATCTCACGCCGCGCGGGCCGCCTCCCTTCGGCATCTACCGGACCTGCCACGACAGCCGGATCGGTCGCGTCGATGCGACGGTGACCCCGGGCAGCCGCGCGAGGAGTGCGCACACGGCAGATGAACGCTTGACGTTCAACCCGCCCGTCGCTTGCAGCTCCGCGGCCGAGAGCGAGCCCGTGGCTTGCAGCTGTTGCCATGCGACTTCAAGCATCTCGGCATCGACCAGCTGTGGACCGCTGCCAGAGCTCTCGGACTTCTCCGTCGAGACCCGGACGCCTTCACGTCCGATATCGACGACCTTGTTCGGTCGGCCCTCTGCGAGCGTGGTGATGACCGAACCCGGCGGGACGGCGGCCCGCGGTGCATCCAACAGCTCGTCAGAGAGTCGATTGCTCATCCGGCTACCTCGCGAAGTCGGTGTTCTCGACCGTCCATTTTGATCCCACCGCTGGAACAGCACGATGCCCCAGGGCGCAGCCAGACCAAGCGTCAGCAGTGTGAGCAACGTCGCCGTCAACCGAATGCCCAAGTAGCTGAGCGCCCCGCCATCGAACCTGAACGAAACGGACTTGCCCATGTGAATTCCCCCCTTCCGCCGAGAGAGAGATCGGCAGGTGCGCGCGTCTTCGTAGTTCCTGTACTCGACGCGACACGCTTGAAGCCCGTTCAGCCGGCAGCGGCGGTGCAGGCGTCGGCCAGCTTCGTCTGCGCAACAAGGAAGCCCGCGTCGGAGGGACGGCCGACTGCCGCCAACTCGGCCACCGCCGAAACGACCGAAGGGTCAGCGCCGGCGGAGGCCGCCTGCAGGCTCGCGAGCCTGGCCGCGAGGTCGGCGGCATCGAGGGTGCCGCTGCCGAGGTCGGAGCGGAGGCGCGCGAACTGGCGGCACGTCTCCTCGGCGCCAGTGACCGGACCCGAGTCTCCGCCGAGGACGGCTACCGCGGCGAGGGCGCCGATCGCCACCGACACGACAAGAGCTACAGCAGCCAGCCGCAAGCGCCGGCGCCGGACGGTCGCCGCGCTCTCGCGCTGCGCGGCGGCGAGGAGTTGCTGCCGGCGAGCGACGACAGCGACCGCGTCTCGTGCGGCGGTGGCCGTCCGCCACCAGGCTCGGGTGTAGTTGCCGCACTTCGAGCAGCGCCAGACCTCTTGCTGTTCGGGAGGACGGCGCAGCTCGCCACACCTCTCGCAGATCGCCCATCGCCACGAGTGCTTGCAGACATGGCACCGGAGCCGCGTAACGTCGCCCGGCCAGTGCTGGTCGATGCCGCAACCAGGACACCGCACGGGGACGAGCACGTTGCTCTGCGGCGCGACGTCCCACTCGACGCTCGGAGCATCCTCTTTCCGCTCTCGTCGCTCTCGTCGCTCTTCTCGCTCTCGTTCTTCTTCCTGTTCGGGGCGCGAAGGGACCGGCGCTATGGGTCGATCGACCATGAGCCCGGTGTCCCGGAGCCGGTCCAACAGGGAGTTGATCCCGGACCACTCGTCTGCCTGGGGCTCGTTCATCGGTTGGTCGTCCTCACGTCAGGGGCTTTCAGCGAAGAAGCCCGCCTCGGATGCCGGGATCTCCCGGTACCGGCTGACCTTCCAGTCGGTTCCGAGGTAGGTCGCGACGTCGGGGTCGTAGCCGATCTGAAGGTTCGGGCTGCCGTTCACCTTGAGCTGCCCGAGCGTGATCGACCCGGCCCACGAGAGCTGCCCACCGTTGATCGTCATGGCGGCATGGGGAGCCATGAGCACACCGCGGAACGTGAGATCGGTGGTGGCGTTGTGGAGAACTGGCTGTGGCCCGTCCTTGTACACCTGGAACCTCACCGCGGACTGGGCCGTGTTCACGACGGCTCCCGACATGTCGAGGGAGTAGGTGGTGGTGGTGCCGTCCGCGTTGGTACGAGGCGCGACGTAGACCTGCACCGGCGGCCCCGAAGACGAAGCGATGAGCGTGCCGTGGAACGTCACGTTCTGGCGGCACACGTACGGCCCGCCGGCACCGCTGATGGACGTCGTCGCGCCGGACGCCCCGAAGATCCCGCCCGTAGGGCAGTTCTCCCAGTTGGGATCGGTCACTCCACTTGGTGGACCCGGCATGCGAATCGTCAGGTCGCGGGGCTTGTCGAGCCGGTGCTGATTCGACCCACACTCGGACTGCGTCTGGAACCAGTCGATGTCGAGGTAGTCGGGGAGCACGCCGTTGCAGACGACGGTCGAGTTCGAGCCGACCGGGACATCGCCTGATCCGCCCACTGTGTAGAACGACACCTTCGAGTTGCCCACCGACGTCGCCCCGTCGACATGGAGCGGCCCGCGGGAGAAGAGCGCGTAGGGGGACGCGGCCGAGCGCTGTACCCGCACCTGCACGCCGTGACGCGAGGAGCCGACGCGGCCTACGGATGCCACGACGTACTCCGCGTCGCTCACCTTCGTCGCCCAGTACTCGAACGACCCCGCGCCGGTGACCGCCGATGCCGTCCAGCTCGGCCTTGCCTCCTGATCGAGCTTGAACAGGGCGTCGGCCACCCCGGCGTCAGCCACGGCGAGGGCGGCATCGAAGTTCTGACCGGTGCGGACGTAGTTGAGGACCGAGAGGGTGCGCGCGGTGACGGCCGTCGACAACGTCAGCAGGATCATCATCACGATGACCGACATCACCAAGGCGGCGCCGTCGTCGCCGGAAGCGCGCGACACAACGATGGGCAACCGCACCGGTCGCTGGCTCCTCACGTCGCCAGCCCGAGCACGGGGCACCCGGCGCCTCCCGGCAGCCGGTTGCGGAGCTGGGCGTCGGACACGACGCGCGCGGGCGCCGGACCCGGGTTCGGTGCTGCCAGCAGGTCGATGCGGATGCGGACCGTGCACGACGCGACGTCGGCCGCCGTATCCGTGGCCAGGTCGTACCTTCCGAGGGCCTGGTTGCCCGTGCTGGCATTGGCGTTGAAGAAGGCGAACAGCGGCACCGCGTAGCTGTTCTCGACCCCCGTCACCCGGTGCGTCGTGGCAGTCGGGTCGCCCTCGGCATCGAGCAGCTCGCGGCGGAGCTCCTTGCTGATCGGATCGACGATCCAGCGGATGGGAACGGCGTTCTCGTCGGTGATCTGGTTGTAGACGTCGAGGTCGATGCGAAGGGCGTACTCGGGTGACGTGGCGAGCGGCTTCAAGGTCTCCGAGGAGCGGATGTCGCGCTGCACGGCGACGATCGCCTGACGGAGCACCTCCTGGTTCTGGGCGAACGTCTGCACGCGCCGTTCGGTGCGCGTCTGGCTGTCGAGGACACCGAAGATGGCAGTCATCACCGTGGTCAGGAGGAGCATGGTGATCGCCAGCTCCACAACGGTGAAGCCGGCGTCGGTTCGCGCGACGGTCCGCGGGGTACCCGGGGTCACCGGCAACTCTTCACGCTCACTGCACAAACGGTGAGCCGGAGCGTGGCCCGGCTCGATTGCGCGCCGCCGCTGTAGCTGAAGATCTTGATCTCGTGCTGGCCGACAGTCCACTCCAGTGAGCCGTCGAGCACCGCTGAGTACGTGCCGCTGCCATCCACGACCATGTCGGTGTCGTGGGTGATGCCGTCGCCGGAGGAGTACTCCATCCGGAAGGCGACCGCGCTGCAGGACCCGAGCGTGCTCACCGCGACCCGAGGGTTGGCGGACAGGCCGGAGCCGTCCTTGCCGCTCTTCTTGTTGACGCCCGACGGCGTCACCGATGCCGTTCGCACCGAGCAGTCGGCCGACGGCGATGCCCCCGTGGTCACGTCGAGCTTGGTGGCTGCCGTTGTCGAGCGCACCCCGTTGGCGGAGATGGAGAAGACCCGGAAGTGGTAGGTGGTGCTGGCTGCGAGCTCGCTGATCCGGAGCTCGGTCACGGAGGCCGGAAGGGCGTCGGGGACTTCGTGGACCGCGCCCGCCGGGAACGTCGCGTCCTGGGAGTACTGCACCAACCACGACGACGGCGGCGGTGCAGTGGCGCTGGGCGGTGGCGGAGCCCAGGCCAGGTCGACCTTGGTCGAGTCGGCCACGGGCGTGGCGCTGAGACTCTGCGGGGGCTCGGAAGGGTTGGTGTTCGTGGAGTACGCGACGCCGGCCGACGTACCGTGCTTCCCTCTCCCGCCGGGGTAGATCAACGCGGTCTGGTGGACGTCGTGGGCGCCGGTCTCGTCGGTCCACGACACCCAGACGAACGCCTTCTTGTACGCGTCGGTGATCTTCGTCCCCGCCTGCCCCGGCGTTGCTTCGTCTTCCAGGGTCACCACCCACTTCACCGTGTAGACGCGGTTCCCGATGCTTTGCTCGACGGTCGTGAAGGAGTCATCGCTGGCGGCCGGCACCAACTGGTCGTAAGGGATGGCCCGCAGCGTCTCGACCTGCTGGGTCGCTACCGCCACGCCCTTGGAGCGGGCGCCCGTCGTTCCCGCGACACGCATCGAGCTGCTCATCACACCAATGGCTCCGACGACGCCGACTGCCAGGATCGTGAGCGCAGCCATCAGCTCGACGAGGGTGAAGCCCGCGTCATCGGCCGATGGGCCTTCGCTATGCAACGTGACGCCCACGAACGAGGTCCCGGATCACCCCCGGCAGGCCCTGCACGGCATGGTCCTTGTTGACGTAGGCGTCGATCAGCCGAGCGAGGGTGGGGCCCGGTTCGGAACCGGAGAGCACGACGATGATCGCTCCGGGAACAGCGGCGCGAAGCAGCGGGAGTGCCTCCCTCCCATCCATGCTCGGCATGGCCAAGTCGAGGGTGATGACGTCCGGCTGGCACGAGCGGGCCAACGCGACAGCCTCCGCCCCGTCGCGCGCGCCCCCGACTACTTCGAACCCGCTCGCGTCGAGGGTCGACGTCACCACTGCCCGCACGATCGAGTCGTCGTCGACGACCAGGGCCCGGGGCGGCGCGTGCACCGTGAATGCAGCCTGAAGGCTGGCCGACACCGGGCCGGGCGGTCCGAACAGGTACCCCTGGACGAAGCGCACCCCTGCCGCGACGACTGCCTCCAGCTCGGCTTCAGTCTCGACGCCTTCGGCAACCACGAAAGCTCCGATCTCGCGTGCGAAGTCGGCGAAGGCCGAGGCCATGGTTCTCTTCGCCAAGTCGTTGTCGATCCCTCGTACCAGCGCGCGGTCGAGCTTGATGCAGTCGGGCCGGAGGTTGAGGACGTGAGCCAGCCCCGCGTAGCCGTCCCCGGCATCGTCGGCGGCCACCCGGACACCGGCCTCGCGGAGGCAACCGGTCGCCGCCCGCAGCTCGTCCCAGTCCTCGACCGGGACATGCTGCGTCAGCTCCAACACCAGATCCCGGGTGGCGAGCTGCGCGACATCGCGCAGCCGGCGGTCGACGATCCGCGCCGGGGAGACGTTCACCGCCACGTAGACATCAGGTGGTACGAGGGCGGCCTCCTCGATGGCGCGCTCCAGGGCCACGATCTCCAGCGCCGTTCCGAGCCCGAGGTCGGCGGCCTCGGAGAACCACACGTCGGGCGGGCGACCGTCCGGGAACCGCGACAGCGCCTCGACGCCGATCACGCAGCCGCCGCGAGTGGCGACGATCGGTTGGAAGTGGATCTCCAGTTGGGACGGATCGCGGAGGAGGGTCTGCAGCCCGGTCGGGGTCCGATCGCGGTCCCGGACATCGGCACCGGCTGGTTCGCCGGCAGCTGGAACAGGAGACGGTCTGGCCATCGTGTCATGGTCCATTACGTCCCTTTCGTCACGAAATGCCGTAAGCCTTGAGCCCTCGTCTCCGTCGTGACGGCAGCCAGCTGGCCGAACGTGAGCCGTCCTTCAAGCGCCGGTAGCGACGTCGCACCGGCGGGCCGGCGAGCCGAGCGTCTGCGACCAGATCCGAGGGGGTGCTCTGCCAAGATGGCAACTCACGGTGCGACTCGCGGGAGGGATCGTGGCTGACGAGACGACAACCGCGCGAACTGCCGGTGCAGGCCTTCGGGCCGTGCGCCTCGACAGTCGGCCGCTCCCGGCGGTGGTCGACGACCAGCCGTTCCGGATCGAGTTGGAGCGGGCTGTCGACGTCGAGATCGACCGCAAGGGCAACCTGGTGAACGGCCCGTCCGAGATCGAGGTCGAGCTGTCGTCGACGACGGGCGACAGCACGACGGTCCGTCTCGTGTGGGACGGCGCGCCCACAGGCCCGGCGCGGTACCGCAGCGAGGAGATGACGACCGAGTGGGGCGGCGGCAGCCGGCTCACGATCCTCGGCTTCGAGTTCAACGTGGGCGGCGGCGTCGACACCGCCGAGAACGGGGAACCCGTCGGCCTCGTGGCGGAGACCGGGGAGACGGGAAGCCTGCGCGTCTACGACGCCGCCACCCAGCTTGCCGCGGGCGAGGCGGCCATCGCCCTGGACGACGGCCACGCCTACTTCACCAACCTCGTGCTGAACTTCGAGGGAGCGCTGAAGGTGTTGGGCAGCAACCCGGACGCCGACCCGGGCGGCACCCTGCGGAGGCGCGCCGATGCCGCCCTCGCTGACGCACGCCTCCGCCTCGCCATCATCGACCGGGCACGCGTGCTGGTCGCCGACACCGAACACCTGACGTTGCCGGAACGGGCGGCCGTGGGCTACGAGGCCCTGCGACTGCTGAGCCTGCCTCCCGGTCAAGCTGACCTCGATCGCACCCGCGTGGCAAGGCGGCTGGAGGAGGCGAGGAAGCGCGGGGAGCAGCACCTCCGTGACCTCTTCGACAGAGGCATCGCAGATGCAGGCATCGGGCTCTACCAGGTGGTCACCGATGTCACGTATGCCGGCGCGGGCTACACCGTCCTCACGGGTGAGAACGTCAAGGGCGAGGAGGCCAGCGCCGCCGAGCGGTGGATGGCCGTCCTCACCCTCGTGCTGGCAGCCGCCGACGTCCACGGGATCGTCTCGCTCGCCACCTGGGAGGGGGCCCTGCTCACCGGCCCCGTCCGCGACGTGAGCGCCGGGGGAGGCGTCCTGACGGCGGAAGCGAACGCGCTGAAGGCGAGCGTGGGAACGAACCTGGCGCCGAGCGACCTCGGCATGCTGGCGGCCGCGGGGCGGGATGCCGCACGCGTCGCCCGTCGTTACGACGTGGTCATCCTCGTGCGCCCGACCAACGACTGGGCGCAGTACTGGCGCCTCCAGCGGGCGCTTCCCAAGGGCACGGACCTGAAGGCAAAGACGATCACCCCCCTCGACCAGCTCCTCGGCGCCGACCCCGACCTTCCCCCCGGGCGCGTCGGCTTCTTCGAGCCCAAGCTGCCGGACGACGCGGTGATGGCGCGACTCGACGACGCCACCAAGGCCAACCTGCTCGCGCGCTACGACCAGCGCCTCGAAGAGTGGACCGGACCGACCGGGGACAAGATCAGGGCGCTGATCGACAAGGGCACCTATCGCGTCGAGCGAGGCGCGATCCACACGGCCGACGGTCGCCCCGTCGCCGGCGATCACGACCTGTGGGAGATCCTCGACGCCAACGGAACCCCCGTCTCCGGCGGGCTCTACGACGCCGTCGTCACCGATCTCATGAACGCTCCGGGCTTCGCGGCACGCCACGGCGCCCACATGCGCTGGTTGATCCGACGCGCCGACTATGCGACCGACGAGGCCTTCGCCACCGACGTCGGGATCTTCGAGAAGATCGTGCGAGGCCACGGGCCGGGCGAGGAGGTACTCATCGCCTTCGATGGCCGCAGCGCGCCGTTCGCCATCTACAGCGACACACCAGGGCTTCCCCTCCGCGTCGGACCGGCGGCCATCGACGAGGGCGTGGAGGCAGCCCTCCGCAACAGCCACCTCCACCCCGGGATGGGCGCGATGCGGATAGCAGTGCCGGCGGCGGACGCTCCCGAACCGGCCGCCACGGAGCGCGCCGAGCGCGCCGAGCCGGCGGCGGAGTCCGGTCGCTCACGTCTCGCGCTGTGGGCCCTCGCCGGTGGGACGGCCATTGTGCTCGCGGCGGCGATCGCGGTGCTCGCCAGCCGCGCCGGCGACGGCGACGGCGACACCACCGCCGTCGGTGCCGGTCCGGGGTCCGCGGCGCAGAGCTCGACGACCGAGCCGGACGCGACCCGCAGCGGGTCCGACGAGACGCCCGCGACGCCGGACACGGCGGAGGTGGCCGCCTTCCTCGAGGGGACCGACTTTCAGGTCGCGTTCACGCGGCTCGCCGGCGACGGTCCGAACTTCACGACCACACTCGGCTTCCGCGACATCAATGGCAGGACCGGCTCACTCGTGCAGCTCTTCAACGGTCGTGAGCAGCAGCGCTCGACGGTCGTGTTCCGGCTGGACGGCAACGTGCTCCGGTTCGCCGCTCGCGACAACGCGACGACGCACGACGAGGTCTACGCCGGCCGCCTCCGCCTGGCCGAGAACGACCGGGCCGCGCCCAGGGATCGGGTGACCTACTCCTTCGACACCATGCGCGCGCTCGAACTGCACGCGGCCGACGGAGCCCTCTCGAAGGACGCTCCCAGCGTCCTCGAGGCATCGGCCGAGCTCACTGATCGTCTGGCCGCGGACGGTTGGAGCCCGGCGGATACCGACGCCAGCTGGCCGGTGCTGGGCGCGTCGGGGCCGCCGTCCGGGGACTACGGCCTGTACGCGGTCGCGAGCAGCCCGTAGTCGCGGCGGTCGCCGCCCGCAGCGGATCGTGAGGCGAGTGCGTCCCGAGCGACATGCGGCGGTCGAGGGCACACAACGCCTGCGCGCGAGGCCCGAGCGCGTCAACCGCATCTACCGCCTCTAGGGTCGAGGACGTCTCTGACGGAGGTCGCACATGCCGCTATCCGTGCTCGCTCAAGCCGCGCAACCGGAGTCCGTGTGTGGGAACGCCGACCAGACAAACGCGCTCTGCGAGTGGCTGCTCGACAGGACGGGCAACGAGTTCCTCGCTCGCGCGTCCGACATTGTCGTTGTCCGGCCGGCGAAGATCGTGCTGATCGCGCTGCTGGCGCTCGTCCTCAATGCACTGGCCCGGCGAGGCATCCGGCGGTTCGTGCGCGGGATGCAGGGCGAGCGGTTGCGCAGGCGGGTCGTTTCGCTGCGCGAGCGGGCGCCCGATGTGCTGCTCACGACGGGCCCGCAAGCGACGCTGCGAACCGCGCAGCGCGGCGAAGCCATCGGTGCACTGTTGCGCAGCACGACGACGGTCGTCATCTGGTCGATCGCCGCCGTCATGATCCTCGGCCACCTGGGGCTCGCCGTCGGCCCGCTGCTGGCCGGGGCGGGCGTACTCGGTGTGGCGATCGGATTCGGTTCGCAGAACCTCGTGCGCGATTTGCTGAGCGGCGTGTTCATGCTCGTCGAGGATCAATACGGTGTCGGCGACGTCGTCGACCTCGGCCCTGCGACGGGCGTCGTCGAGGGGATCAGCTTGCGGACGACGCGCATACGCGACGTCGAGGGCATCGTGTGGCACATCCCCAACGGCACGATCAACCGCGTCGGCAACAAGTCGCAGCAGTGGTCCCGTGCGCTGCTCGACATCTCGGTCGCGTACACCACCGATCTCGACGTCGCCAAGGACGTCATCAAGCTGACTGCGGTCGACCTGTGGCACGACCCGGCGTGGAGCACCAAGATCACCGACGAACCAGAAGTGTGGGGTGTCGAGTCGCTGGGCGCGGACGGCGTTGCGATCCGGCTCGTGGTGAAGACGCTGCCGCTCGCGCAGTGGGAGGTCGCCCGCGAGCTGCGGTCGCGCATCAAGGAAGCGTTCGACGCCCGCGGCATCGAGATCCCGTTCCCCCAGCGCGTCGTCTGGCACCGTGACGCCGACCAGACCCGGGCCCGCCCCCGCCGCCGCGCCCGCTCTTGAGCAGCTCTCGAGCGGGCCTCCTGAGCGCCACCCCGTGGTGGTAACTGCGTCCGGTCGGGACGCCGGCCCAACCGCGACCCCGCGACGTGTCGAGCCATGCGTCGTCGGGGGTGGCAACGCGGCGCTTCGTTCAGGGTGACGACGTCGGTGAGCGGTAGACCTCGGCGCCCGATTCGACGAACTCGACAGCCTTCTCCTTCATGCCGAGCTCGAGCGCTTCCTGCTCGCCGACGCCGTGCTCGGCCGCGTACTGGCGCACGTCCTGGCTGATGCGCATGGAGCAGAACTTGGGGCCGCACATGGAGCAGAAGTGGGCGGTCTTGGCGGGCTCGGCCGGCAACGTCTCGTCGTGGTACTCACGTGCCGTCTGCGGGTCGAGCGACAGGGCGAACTGGTCCTCCCACCGGAACTCGAAGCGGGCCCGGGACAGCGCGTCGTCCCACGCTTGCGCGCCCGGATGACCCTTTGCGAGGTCGGCCGCGTGCGCCGCGATCTTGTAGGCGATCACGCCCGCTTTGACGTCGTCACGGTCGGGTAGGCCGAGATGCTCCTTCGGCGTCACATAGCAGAGCATCGCCGTCCCGTACATCCCGATCATGGCCGCGCCGATCGCCGAGGTGATGTGGTCGTAGCCGGGCGCGACATCCGTGGTCAGCGGGCCGAGCGTGTAGAAGGGAGCCTCCTTGCACCACTCGAGCTGCAGGTCGACGTTCTCCTTGATCTTGTGCATCGGCACGTGGCCGGGCCCCTCGATCATCACCTGCACGTCGTGCCGCCACGCCACATCCGTCAGCACGCCCAACGTGCGCAACTCCGCGAGCTGCGCCTCGTCGTTGGCATCCGCGATCGAACCCGGCCGCAACCCGTCACCCAACGAGAACGACACGTCGTACGCAGCGAAGATGGAGCACAGCTCCTCGAAGTTCGTGTACAGGAAGTTCTCCTCGTGGTGGGCGAGACACCACGCCGCCAGGATCGAGCCACCACGGCTCACGATCCCGGTCACACGCCGCGCCGTCAGCGGCACGTACCGCAAGAGCACGCCGGCGTGGACCGTCATGTAGTCGACGCCCTGCTCGCACTGCTCGATCACGGTGTCGCGGAACACCTCCCACGACAGCGCGTCCGGCCGCCCGTCCACCTTCTCGAGCGCCTGGTAGATCGGCACCGTGCCGATCGGCACCGGGCTGTTCCGGACGATCCACTCCCGCGTCGTGTGGATGTCCGGGCCGGTCGAAAGGTCCATCACCGTGTCCGCGCCCCAACCAGTCGCCCACGTGAGCTTCTCGACCTCCTCGGCGATCGACGACGACACCGCCGAGTTGCCGATGTTGGCGTTGACCTTCACGAGGAAGTTGCGACCGATGATCATCGGCTCGGACTCGGGGTGGTTGACGTTCGCCGGCAGGATCGCCCGGCCCCGCGCGATCTCGCTGCGCACGACCTCGACGTCGAGCTGCTCACGAGCAGCCACGAACCGCATCTCCTCGGTCACCTCGCCACGGCGCGCATAGTGGAGCTGCGTGACGCACCGCCCCGCCTGCGCGCGGCGGACCGGACGAGCCGCACCCCGCCACGCCTCGCCGCCGCCACCGGCGCCCGACGACGACGCCCGCCGCACGGCAGCCCGCCCGTCGTCCCGAAGGTCGACCGCACGGCCCTCGTACGCGTCGGCGTCGCCCCGCGCCTCGATCCACGGTGCCCGCAACGCCGGAAGCCCGACCGCGGGATCCGACCCCGGCCCGCCCGTGTCGTACAGGCGCACGCGCTCACCGTTGCTGAGCGCCACCTCCCGGAACGGGACGCCGCCATCGCTGCCGCCCACGAGGACCCTCTCGCTCGACCGGTCCACTTGCACCGCTCCTCCCTTCGCCGGCATGACCCGGATCAGGTTCCGACGGTCGGGGACGATCGGCCCCCCTCTCAGCCCGCTCGTCCGGGCTCCCGTTTGTGTACAGCACGCAACCCTAGGAGACGTCGCGCCTCACCGCCCGTGGCGCGACAGCCTGCTTCAGCTCCACAGGCAGAACGGATGTCCCGCCGGGTCGAGCATCACCCTCAGCTTGCTCGGGTCACGGTCGGCTGGCTGGCTTGGCGCCTCACGCGCTCCGATCGAGACCGCACGCGCGACCGCAGCCTCGACGTCGTCGACGCGGACTTCGAGGTGCATCATCTTGGTCTGCGCCGGTGCCGCTTCCGGCCACACAGGTGGCACGTACCAGTCTTCGGCCTGGACGAGGATGTCCATCCCGGTCTCGGGACCGATCGCCGCCCACCGCGGTTCCTTCTCGTGCACCTGCCAGCCGAGCAGGTCCCGGTAGAACGCGACGACCTTCTCGAAGTCGGCCGGCGCGCAGTCGATGCACAGCGCATTCCACTCGAACCGCGGTGTCCCTTGTTCCGACGTCATCGCTCATCCTCCCAAGCCGTCACGACCGGCCGGAAGTCTCGCGTCCCGGGACGCATCAGACGACGACTGATCATTGACGGCACGGCCCGCCGGGGCGATTGCGTCCCAGAGGACGGCGGCGCAGTGTGGGCTCCATGCCCAAGTACCTCATCGAAGCCTCGTACACCGCGGACGGCATGAAGGGCGTCCTCGCCAAAGGTGGCACCGCCCGGCGCGAGGTGGTCGAGAAGCTGCTCGCCGACCTCGGCGGCACGCTCGACAGCTTTCACTTCGCCTTCGGGTCCACGGATGCCTACGTCGTCGTCGACGTACCCGACAACATCACCGCGGCAGCCATCGGCATGACCGTCGGCGCGAGCGGCATGGTCAACGTCAAGACGACGGTCCTGCTGACGCCCGAGGAGATCGATCGCGCCGCTACCGTTCACGCGGCGTACACCCCGCCTGGCGCATAGCCCGGGACCGTAGCCCGGGTCCACGGGGTCGTGCATCGCGTTGCGGTGCCGGCACGCCTCGATCCCCGGTGCACGATCCGAGCGGCGCGAGGCAGCATGCGGGCAGCGACGCTCGTCACCGTCGGATTCCCCGCCCCGGGCATGCCCGCCACGATGATGCAGCCCGAGAGATCACCCACTGTCACGGGCGCCGATCCTCCTATCGGCCTCGGGGCTGACGTCAGTCCACGCCGAGCCGCCGGCCCATCTCCTTCATCGTCGCGGAGCTCTTGACGCCGAGCATTTGCAGCGCGGCTGCGTCGGACGTGCGCCCTTGCATCGTGCTCGCGATGACCGTGCGCGCGAACCGCTTGCTCACCCGCACTGGTTGGGTGTTGTAGAAGTTGCCGCCGCCGCTCCCCTTCTTGGCTGCCGCCTCCGCCACCAACCGTTCGAGCGACGCGTCGTACAGCGCTTCGTACTCGTCGTCGACGTCGGACAGCGCTTCCAGGAGACCGCCGTCGTGGAGGCGGCGCAACAGGACGGGTGGGCTCACCTTGAACGCGCGCACGAGGCGGACGAGCGTGTCGGCCAGCGGCTCGCCCGGTGCGAAGCGTTCCTCGAGCGCGTCGATCGGGACGGCGAACTCGGCGGCGACGTCGTCGCACCACGGTTCGACGTCGTCGCCACCATTGCGCGGCTGTCGCGGGTCGGCGCGCGACACTGCGGTCTCACCGAGCCAGACGTGCGCGAGCGCGTGCGCCATCGCGAACAAGTGCAGGGCGCGCGGGGCGGCGCCGTTGACGAACACCACCGGCGCGAGCTCGTCGGCCAGCGCGAACCCGCTGAACTCCTCGGGATCGAGCTTGCGGCGCGCATTCGTTCCGACGACGCCGCTCACCATCACCAGCACGCCAAGCTCTTCGGCGTTCGTCGCGAGGCGCCGCGACGCGTCGCTCCACGACCCGCGCCGCCGGGTGACCTCGAAGTCGAGCGCCTCCCGCATCGACGCCGCAGCGGCGACGGCACCGGTCGCGCGGTCCACCGACCCCGCGACGTCGACCGCGCCTTCACCCGTGCCGCTGGCGTGGTCCCGGTACCAAGCCTGGCGCTCCCTGCACTGGGCCAGGACGTCGAGGAGATCCTGCGATTCCTCAGCCACCGACCCCATTCTGCCCACCCGGCGCACTTGAACGGTAGGAACCTCCGCCGGCCGCCCGGCGGGCGCGAGCAGGTGAAGCCGCTGCGTGCTCGTTGATGATCGTGGAGATCGCCGCCGCTACCCGCACCATCCCCGCCGCCCTGTGGTCGGCCCTGGTCATCCGTGATCGGCACTGCCGGTTCCCGGGCTGCGACCGCCCGCCCACCTGGTGCGAAGGTTACTCAGGTCTTCTTCGCAGCAGCGGTCTTCTTCTTCGGCTGCTTCACGGGCAGTGCAGCAGCAAGGGCGTGCGCCTTGGCGACCCACGGCTTGGTCTTGCGCGCCGGCCAGTCGGCGGGAAGCGTGACGTAGCCGGCCATCGGCCGCTCGGGGGGGCCGAACGGGCCGGCACCCGGTTGCGCGAGGAGTTTGGCGCGATCGGCGTCGTCGAGCTTCACGCCGATGTCGCTGCCGAACAGGCCCATGAACATGTTGCCGCCGGCGAACGCTCCGAGGTTGCCGAACATCGGCTTCGCCTCGACGCCCGGCTCGTCGGGCACGAGCGCGTGGAACCGCTCGCGGTCGGCGTCGGTCGGCTTCGGGATCTTCACGACGCCGACGCTCCGTCAGCAGCATCAGACGAAGCAGCGACGAGCAGCGACAGGAAGTGTCCCCACCCCGCCGCGTGCTCGCCGCGGTGCGCGACGGGCAAGCCGGTGTGGCGCAAGGCGAGGATCGTGTCGTCGCCATCGGGCGTGAGCGTGACCTCGACGAGCGTCGAAGCCGGCGGGACCGCGGGCGCGCCCTCGGACGGGTCCCACCCGAAGCTGAACACGATGCGTTCATGCGGGACGAGCTCGACGTACTCGCCGCGCATCACGCCGCCGTTGCCCATCTCGACAACGCACACACCGCCGGGCTGCGGGTCGAACTCGGCCGCCGCACCCCACCATGCGCACATGCGCTCGGGGTCGGTCCAGTAGCGCCACACCGTCTCCGGCGGCGCGTTGATCCGCACCGTCTGCTCGACGACCGTGGTCTCGGCGTCCGTCATGGTCGCGTTCCCTTCCTTCCGGCCTTTGCAGCTCGCTGCGGCCACTCCTCGCGCTCGGCCGCGGCCTTGAGCCGGGCCAGGCTGTCGGACCACATCTCCTCCACGAACGCGGCAGCGTCGTGCAACCCCTCGCGCCGCCAGCGGTAGAGGCGCCGGTTGCCGTCGGGCCGCACGTCGACGAGGCCGGCGTCGGACAGCACGCGCAGGTGCTGCGACACCGCGGGGCGGCTGATCGAGGGGAAGTGCGTCGCGATCTCGCCCGCCGCCAGCTCGCCATCGCGCACGAGGCGCAGGATGGCGCGCCGCGTCGGGTCGGCGACCGCCCGCAACGACTCGTCCATCAGCTCCTCGGCCACCTCAGCGCCTCCCCGGCCACCGGCCCGCTTGCGCTCATCGCCGCCATCCGCGACTGTGTAAGGAACATCTTACATAGATTGGAGAAGGCCATGGCCATGGACGTGACCAAGTCGCTCGAGCAGGCGTTCGCCCACGCGCACGGTGTGATCGCCGGCGTCCGGCCGGACCAGTACGACGACAAGACGCCGTGCGACGAGTGGACCGTGCGCGACCTCCTCGAGCACATCGTCGGCGTCGTCGCGGGACTTGGCGCCGCGGCAGCAGGCACGGCAGGTGACAATCCCGAGCAGTTCGTGCTCGCCGCCGACCCCGCCGCGCAGTTCGAGAAGGCCGCGGCCGCTGCGCTCGCCGCGTGGCGCACGCCCGGCGTGCTCGACCGCGTCATCGACGGTGGCGCGGGCCCCATGCCCGGCCACGTGCTGGCCACGATCAACCTGCTCGACACCGCCACGCACACGTGGGACCTCGCCACCGCCACGGGTCAACCGGCCGAGCTGCCTGAACCCCTTGCCCAAGCCGCGACGGAGGCGAGCCGCACGATCGTGTCGCCCGAGATCCGCCCCGGTCGCTTCGGCCCTGAAGTGGAAGCACCAGACGGCGCGTCGACCACACAGCAGCTCGTCGCGTTCCTCGGCCGTACGCCGTAGCCGCAGCTGCTCGATGTCGCGATGCCGGTCGGCGACCACCGCGCGCGTACCAACGGCGTAAGGTCGCCGCCATGCAGATCCTCTACTTCGCCACGGCCGGCGCGTCGGACGCGACACGCGCGTCCATCCCGCTGCACCTGGCCGTCAACGGTTCGGTGGAGGTCGGCCAGGACGCCGGCATCGTGCTCGCGGGCGACGCGACCGAGCTGTTGAAGCCGGACGTGCGCGAAGCGATGGAGGGCATCGGCCTGCCCCCGGCGCGCGAGCTCTTCGCCAAGGCGCGCGAGCACGAAGTCCCCGTCTACATCTGAAAGGGTTGCGCTCTCGCCCGTGGGGCGAGCGACGACGACCTGGCCGGCGTGGGCGGCACTTGGGTGACCCCTCCCGACGTGGCGCGGCTCATCGCCGAGGCCGATCGGGTCGTGACCTTCTAGAGTTCGGAGGTCAGCTGGGGCGGTTGGCCCGATGCCGGCGCCGCACGGGGACGGCCTGCCACACGGTGGCTGTGGCCACGAGCGCGAGCGCGGCGACGGCTGTGAGCGACGGCAGCAGCGGCACGTCGTCGGTGTCCGTGGACGTCGACGCGAGCTCGGTGGGATGCGGGTGAGGCGGGTTCGGATGCACGTGCTTGTGCCCGTGCGGCCGGCCGGCGACCTCGGCGATCTCGTGGAAGGCGACCTCGGGGTCGACGGGCACGCCCCGCGCGGCAGCCACGTCCACTGCTGGACGGGCCGGCGCCACCGACGTCGACATGACACCGAGCGGGGGTCCCCCGGCCGCGCCGCGGTCAGGGGCCGAAGCGCCGACGCCCGAAGGCCGCACCGACACCTCGGCGGCCACCGACGGCACCGGCCCCGACCCGTCGCCCTTCCCGTTCACGAACAGGAGGTACGGACCGGGCGGCAGCACCGCGGCTTGCGACGGCATGCGCACGGTCACCACGTTGCCGGTGCGCCGCACGATCGGCAGCTCGACGGCGCGCTGACCACCGTCGACGAGGTGGGTGATCGCGGTGCGCCGCATCATCACCACGCTGTCGACGTCGCCCGCCGCGGCCGCGCCGGCGAGCACCACCTCGACCGTGTCGCCGAGCGCGGGCGCGACCGGGGGCGCCTCGACGATGCGGGGCCGGTCGCCGCGGAACAGGTACGGCGGCTCGAAGATCTCGAACGTCGGGTTGCGTGTCTCCTGCGGCGACGTCGTGCCTTCGACGAGCGTGGTGTTGTTGCCGTAGAGCGTCGAGATCGGCGCGTGGCCACCAACGAGGATGCGCCCATCGGGCAGCAGCGCGGCGGTGTTGTGGTACGTGCGACGCTCACGCGCGCCGGCGAGCGGCGTCCACGTACCGCCCGCGCCGCCGTCCCCACTTGCCGAAGGCGTGAACACCTCGGGCACCGTCACCGGGATCGCGGTGCCAGGGCCGACGACCTCGTCCGCCGACGCGCCCGAGAACGCGAACACCTCGCCGGTCGGCGCGAGCACGCCAGTGCCGTACCAGCGCGGCCGCGCCAGCGGACCGGACGCGGTCGTCGTCTGCACGGGCGCCGGCGAAGACGACGACGTGTCGACGGTGTCGATGCGGCTGTCGGCAACGGCGAGGTACGTGCCGGGCGAGACGCCGACGATGCCGCCCGCGGTCAGGAACGATGCCTTGTCGTACGAGCCGCCAGCACTCGGCCGGAGCGGCAGCATCACCGAGAACGTCGAGCCGCGGAAGCCGGGCGCGGCGGTGCCGATGCCGGGGATGGCGCCGTCCGACCACGCCTTGGTGGACGGGTCGTAGATGCCGGTGCGGTTCCAGAGCAGTTCGTCGTACGCGTAGCCGTCGGGGTTGAACACTTGGCCGGCGGCGTTGAAGTACACCGATCCGTCCGGCAGCAGGTGCAGCCGCGGGAAGAGCGGCAGCGAGCGGTCGGCGGTGTCGGGGTTCTCGCTCCACTGACCCGTGCCAGTGTCGAACGTCTCGGTGTCGACGACGTTGCGCCCGGAGTCCATGGCCGCGTCCGCCGCGTCGCCATCCTCGACGGCCTGGTCGGGATACGCGGTCTTCACGAGCCGCTTCACACCGCTGGCCACGAACACGTCACCGTCGGCGAGCGGCACGAGGCTCGGGTACCAGCGGCCGTACGTCATGTCGCCGGCGTGCGACCACGAGTTCGACACCGGGTCGTAGATGCGGCTGTTGCGCATCCCTTCGAGCTCGCTGACACCGAACTTCGAGGCGATGGCCGGGTCGTGGTAGTACGCGGTGCCGCCGGCGGCGAGCACGCGGCCGCCGGGCAGGAACGTGAGCGACGAGCAGAACAGCGCGCCGTCGTTGTACGACTCGGTGCTCGACAGCGGCGGCGGCAGCAGCGGATCGTTCTCGTAGCCCGACGGGTTCGCGCCGCTGTCGCCGGGCGTGCTCGCCGACCACGTGGACGACGCGGGGTCGTTCGTGTCGCCGGCCAGCCGCAGGCGGCGCACCTGGTCGTTGATCGACACCGCGCCGAACTCCGCGACGATCGACGCCTCGACCTCCTCTGTGTCCTCCAGCGCGTTCCAGTAGACGACGTCGCGCCCGCCCAGCACCGCGAGCGATCCGGCTGCGGGCTTGCACGTGACGCGCTTGCCGTCGTGGCTGTCGCCCTGCTGCGGCTCGTCGGCGCACACCTCGTCGGTGCGCTGGCCCGCCACCGTCGGTTCGGCGAACGGATCGCCCCACCGCCCGACAGCGGCGGGGCTCGTGTCGGGGTCAGCGGCAGCGGGGACGACCGCCGCGCCCAGCGCGAGGGCGAGCCCGATGGTGGCTGCAGCGAAGGTGCGCATGCATCGGGAACGTAGCGGCGCCCGCGCTCTTGCGACCCCAAAGGCGGTTTTGTCCCGTGGAACGTGGCACTTGGCGCCACGTTCCACGGGACAAAAGCCGGTGGAAGGGCGGGCTGCCTAACCGTTCCCTTCCTCAACCGCGGAACCCACGTTGTCGAGACATTGAGCACCGCACCGTCCGAGCGTTCTGGAGGCACCGGGCGGCCGTCCCACAGGAGGATCTCTTGCTTCGTCGCGCCTGCGCGCTCGCACTCACCGGCATGATCGCCGCTCTCGTGACGCTGACCGCCATCCCGGCCGGCCACGCCAGCGACGCCGACGTCGTGCCGGGCCAGCTGCTCGTGCGCTACCAGCCGGGCACGAGCGGCGCGCAGATCGCAGCCGCCGAGTCCGAAGCGGGCGCCACGCCGGCGGCGACGATCGACGCGCTCGGCGTGCGCGTGCTGCGCGTCCCGGAGGATCGGGCCGAGCGCGCGCTCGAGGCGCTGTCGCGCAACCCGCACGTCGAGTTCGCCGAGCGGGACGCGATCGCCCACGCAACCGCGATCACCCCGAACGACACGTACTGGTCGAAGCAGTGGGGCACGGTGAAGATGGCGACGCCGACGGCGTGGGACACGACGACCGGCTCGTCGTCGGTGGTCGTGGCCGTCGTCGACACCGGCGTCGAGACGAGCCATCCCGACCTGCAGGGCGCGTTCCTCGCCGGTTACGACTTCGTCAACCGCGACAGCAACCCGGCGGACGACCAGGGTCACGGCACGATGGTGTCCGGCGTGATCGCAGCTCGTGGCAACAACGCGACGGGCGTGGCCGGCCAGTGCTGGAAGTGCTCGATCCTTCCGGTGAAGGTGCTCGACGCGGGCGGGTCGGGCAGCTACTCGAACGTCGCGTCCGGCATCACCTACGCCGCCGACCGCGGTGCGCGGGTCATCAACCTGAGCCTTGGCGGGGCCAGCGCGAGCTCGACGCTCGCCAGCGCGGTCAGCTACGCCGCGAACAAGGGTGCATTGCTGGTCGCAGCTGCGGGCAACGCGGGCACGTCCGCCATGAACTACCCGGCCGCGTACGAGCCGACCATCGCGGTCGCCGCGTCGGACAGCCGCGACGCGCGCTACAGCTGGTCGTCGTACGGCTCGTGGGTCGAGGTCGCGGCGCCCGGTTGCGACTACACCACCAAGCTCGGCGCGACGTACGGCGAGCCGTGCGGCACGTCGTTCGCCTC
>Ga0299907_10000155_pt1 | contig 28360 bp, 22 predicted proteins | sample RVTome_16_FD_198680 | JGI IMG/M metagenome (GOLD analysis project Ga0299907, IMG submission 198680) | Soil microbial communities from uranium-contaminated site in the Upper Colorado River Basin, Wyoming, United States - RVT152D67 (version 2) ...
GTTCAAGGAACGGTCACAAGACCCCGGACACGCGTCGCGCGAGCGCGCCACTCACCAGAGCCACGACTTCTTCGGGCCTCGCGACGATTTGCCGGGCGGTGATGCGCAGCGGGAACCACCCGAGCTCCACGATGCGGTTCTGCCGCGCGCGGTCGTACTCCCAGCGCTTGCGGCTCGAGTGGTGCTCGTAACCGTCGATCTCAATTGCCAGTCGTGCTTGCGGATACGCGAAGTCCACCCGCGCCACAAAGGCGCCGTCCTTTGCGCGGACTACGAATTGCGACACGGGAGCTGGGAGCCCGGCGCGCTTAAGCAACCTGGCGAAGCGGTTCTCAAGGCCGCTCCCGGAGACGGGGCGACCGCAACGCTCCTCGAGCAAGCACTCGAGGACGGGCAAACCGCGACGGCCCGTGTGAGCCATGGCTCGTACGCGAGTGAGGAGTTGCTTCGGCGTGACCAGTTTCTTGCGGATCGCGTCGTCAAGCGCGTCTTCGAGGCTCTCGCGTCCGCACGACCTGCATAGGTCTACAAGGGTTCGGCCCGGTGAGGTGATCGGAATCACACCGACACGCGTTACGTCGCTCGATCGGAGGTCCACCGGGCGATGGATCTGGACGCCGGGCACCCTCGTACGGCGGCGACCCGGTACGGCGACGTGGAGCGACCCGGCCGAGATGCCTTCGAGCTTCCACAGTGCTCCTGCCGTCGCATGTGAGGCGCAGGCTCCGGGACCTGCCCCGAGCACGGCGGCCAATGCCTCGCTCTCGAAGGTGTGAGCGGATCCACGGATCCGATAGACCGATCGATGGATCCTCACCCACAGGCCGCGGCGGAGGCGGCCGTCGATCTCGTCCGTAGTGAATCCGGCACGAAGCGCCTGAGCTCTCGTAAAGACGGCGTGTTGGCCCTCGGCCAGCTTTGCTACGTGTACGTCCGCTTCCATGGCTGGGGTATCGAAAGCGGGGAAGAGGCGTCATGAGAGCACCCCGTGCGGACAGTGAACCCGAGCGTGGCCCGGCCCCCTTGTACCTCGCCGCCGGCTCCCCCTGAAGAGTGGGTTGGCCTACGCATGGGGCATCTGGACCGATAATCCTTATAGGACATGAGCATCGGGGCCCGGCCACTGGGCCGGCGAGACGTCGAGGCCATCTTCGACAGGAAGATGGCCGACTTCCATCACAAGGCGACGCGGCTCGCCCTGCGGCACCTCGCGATGGAGCCCTACTTCGACGCGGCCTCCGAGGACCCCGACATCCGCTTCGCCGTCGAGACCGGCTACATGACCAACCTGGCCGAGGATCTGCGGGACCCGGTCATCGTCCGCGTCGAGGACGGTGCGCTGCTCACCTGTCCGCACCTGGCTCTCTGCGTCCTCGCCGAAGAGCCCGCGGAGATCCACCGGGCGTTCGTCGAAGGGGTCTTCCTGCGCAAGCTCTTCCGGTTCTTCGTCCCGGCCGCCTTCGAGGGCGGCGAGCCGTGGGAGGTCACCGAGCAGGTCCGGGAAATCATGCAGCGTCATTTCGCTTTCCAGCTCGTCGCCTGCGAAACCGTGCTGGCCAAGGCGAGCTAGCGCGCGCGTTGGTCGTTTCCCTCGGATAGGCTGCTGTTTTTCCGCAAGGAGACGGCATGGCTGAGATCGAGATCGGCATGGGCAAGTCGGCTCGGCGCGCCTACGGGTTCGACGAGGTTTCGATAGTTCCGTCGCGACGGACGCGCGACCCCGACGACGTCGACATCGGCTGGGAGCTCGACGCGTGGAACTTCGGGTTACCCCTCATGGCATCGGCGCAGGACTCGGTCGTCTCGCCTTCTACGGCGATCGAGATCGGGCGCCTCGGGGGGCTGGCCGTCCTTAACCTCGAGGGTCTCTGGGCCCGCTACGACGATCCGGTCCCCGTGTACGAACGCATCGCCGAGGCGTCGATCCACGAGTCCACCAAGCTCATGCAGGACATCTACTCCGAACCAGTCCGGGCCGATCTGATCCGGCGGCGTATCCAGGAGATCAAGGGCGCCGGCGTCACCGCGTGTGCCTCGCTCACGCCCCAGCGGGTGGAGGAGTTCGCCAAGGACGTTCTCGAAGCCGAGCTCGACATCCTCGTCATCCAAGGCACTGTCGTGTCGGCCGAGCACGTCTCGCAGACGCGGGAGCCGCTCAACCTCAAGGAGTTCATCCGCTCCTTCGACCTTCCGGTCATCGTCGGCGGGTGTGCGTCCTTCGCGACCGCCTATCACCTCATGAAGACCGGTGCCGTCGGCGTGCTCGTGGGGGTGGGACCGGGCGCGGCGTGCACGTCCCGGCAGGTCCTCGGGATCGGCGTCCCGCAGGCCACGGCCGTGGCCGACGCTGCCGCCGCCCGCGTCCGTCACCTCGAGGAGACCGGACGGTACTGTCACGTCATCGCCGACGGCGGCATGCGCACAGGTGGCGACATCTCGAAGGCGTTCGCGTGCGGCGCCGACGCCGTGATGATCGCCTCACCGCTGGCCGGTGCGTTCGAGGCTCCCGGGCGCGGTCACCACTGGGGGATGGCGAGCTTCCATCCGGAGCTCCCGCGCGGCGTACGCGTCGCCACCGGGCAGGTCGCGACGCTGAAGGAGATCCTCACGGGCCCGGCCGACGTGAACGACGGCACGCTCAATCTGTTCGGAGCGCTGCGGTTCTCGATGGCGACGTCCGGTTACGGGACGATCCGCGAGTTCCACAAGGCCGAGATCGTGGTGGCTCCGGCCGTGAAGACCGAAGGGAAGGACCTCCAGCGCTCACAAGGGGTTGGCTCGGTCTGAGCTCGATGTGGAGGGCGCTTGCCGCGGCGACCCTCCTGCTTGCACTGGTCGCCTCCGGCTGCGCCGTTCGCGGTGACGAGCGGCGCGCTGCACCCGACCCGCGGCGGTACGGGAGCAGCCCGGCCAGCGCCGCGCCCGACGATTCACCGGTCCAGCTCGGCCCCCGAGGCGGCGACGGCCCGACGGTGCGGATCCCCGGCGGGTCGACCGGCGCCTCCGGGTCTCGTGGCTCGGCCTCGACGACTGTCGACGATTTCGGACGATTGGGGAGCAACACGCACCTCTACCTGTCGAACGAGGTGCCGAAGCTCGTCGTCGAGGTCGACGCGGTTCGCGGCTACGAGCCGTCGGCAGGCGCACTGAGCATGCTGCGCTCGCGTCTTGAAGCGGTGACCGACAAGCCGGCGGGCATCGAGATGCTTCCGATCTCTACATTCGCGGGCGGCCGGTCCTCGTGGACGGAGAACGATGTGATGGACGTCCAGCGCCGGCAACGCGACCGCTGGAGCAACCGCGACGAGATCGTCCTCTACGTCTTGTACGTCGATGGCTCCTTCGCCGACGACGAGAAGTCGTTGGGGGTGTCGTTCAACTCGTCGATGTACACCATCTTCATCGAGCAGATCCGTGGCGCGGCTGCGACGCCGCTCGTCTCGGCCGAGGCCATCGAGCGGGCCGTGACGGTTCACGAGATGGGGCACGTGCTCGCGCTGGTGAACCTCGGCTACCGCTCGCCCCGCAACCACGAGGATCCGAGCCATCCGGGTCACTCGAACAACGGAGACTCGGTCATGTACTGGGCGGTGGACAATGTCGGTGTGGCCAGCCTGGTCGGAGGAAGAACGGGACCGCCGACGCAGTTCGACGCCGACGACCTTGCGGATCTGGAGGATCTCAGGAGAGGAAGGCTGCGCGTTGAATGATCGACCGGGCGGGCCCGAGCCCGTCTTCGTCCTGGACTTCGGCGCGCAGTACGCGCAGCTGATCGCCAGGCGCGTGCGCGAGTGCCACGTCTATTCGGAGATCGTCCCGCACTCGGTGGATCCGGACACGCTCGCCCGTCGCAATCCGAAGGGGATCATCCTGTCCGGGGGCCCGGCCTCGGTGTACGAGCCGGGCGCACCGGATTGCGACGAACGGATCTTTCGACTCGGCGTCCCCGTGCTCGGGATCTGCTACGGCCAACAGGTCATGGCGCAAGCCCTCGGCGGCGATGTCGGCCACACCGAGGTCGGTGAGTACGGCAAGACCGAAGTGGACGTGACCGATCCGGGCTCGGTGTTGCTGAGCGGCTTGCCGGAACAGACGACGGCATGGATGTCCCACCGTGACGCCGTCGTCAAGCCACCGCCGGGGTTCGAGGTCACGGCGGCCACGGCGAACTGCCCGGTCGCTGCCATGGAAGACGTCGACGGCGGGTTATTCGCAGTGCAATTCCATCCCGAAGTCGCGCATACGCCTCGCGGCATGGATGTGATGCGCAATTTCCTGTACCGCGGTTGCGAGGCGTTGCCGACGTGGACGCCGGTTTCGATCATCGACGAGGCCGTGGCCGCCATCCGCGACCAGGTGGGCACGGCCGGTGTCGTGTGCGCACTCTCCGGTGGGGTTGATTCGGCCGTCGCGGCGTTGCTCGTGCACAAAGCCGTCGGTGACCAGCTCACGTGCATCTTCGTCGACCACGGCCTGCTTCGCTCCAATGAGGCCGACCAGGTGGTGGAGACGTTCAAGCGACACTTCCACGTCGAGCTCATCCACGTGGACGCACGTGAGCGTTTTCTTTCCCGCCTCGAGGGTGTTACGGATCCCGAGCGCAAGCGCAAGATCATCGGTGAGCTCTTCATCCGGGTCTTCGAAGAGGTGGCGAAGGGACTGGGTGGCGGCCGCTTCCTCGTTCAGGGGACGCTGTACCCCGACGTCATCGAGTCGGGCGGTGAGCGCAGGCCCGTTGGAGACCCCACCGTGGCGGCTGCGGCCACGATCAAGAGTCATCACAACGTCGGCGGTCTGCCCGAAGTCATGGGCTTCGAGCTCGTCGAACCGTTGCGACGGCTGTTCAAGGACGAGGTGCGCACCATCGGCGCCGAGCTCGGCCTCCCACCGGAGATCGTGCAGCGGCAACCGTTCCCCGGGCCCGGGCTGGCCGTTCGCATCGTCGGCGAGGTGACTCCGGAACGGCTCGAGATCGTGCGCGCCGCCGACGCGATAGTTCGGGAGGAGCTGGCGCGGGCCGGTCTGGAGCGCGAGATCTGGCAGTCCTACGCAGCCTTGCTGGCGCTGCGTTCGGTCGGCGTTCAAGGGGACGAGCGGACGTATGCGTATCCGATCGTCATCCGCGCGGTTACGTCCGAGGATGCGATGACGGCGGATTGGGCGCGGATCCCCGCCGAGGTTCTCGAACGGATGTCGAACCGCATCACGGCCGAGGTCCGGGGCGTGAACCGCGTGGTCTACGATGTCACGTCCAAGCCACCCGGGACCATCGAGTGGGAGTAGCCACCGGCCAGGATGGAGCGAAGCGACTCCCTCCGGCTAGGAGCCGGCGAGCGCGGCCTCGACCTCCGAACGCGTCGGCAGGGACGGGAGCGCTCCGCGGCGCGTCGAGGCGATCGCACCGGCGGCGCAGGCTCGCCGGAGCGCCCCGTGGACGTCGAGACCGGCGACCACCGACGCAGCGAGCGCACCGTTGAACGCGTCACCGGCTCCCACGGTGTCGACGGCCTTCACCGGCGGCGCCGGCACCGCGATCGTTCCCTCCGGCCCGCAGTAGACACAGCCGCGGGGGCCGAGCTTGATCGCGACCCGCTCCACGCCGCGCGACCGCAGCGCTTCGCCCGCGCGCGTGGCGGCGTCTTCGCTTGAGGGATCGATACCCGTGAGCACCTCCGTCTCGGTCTCGTTCGGCGTGATCCACGAGACGTTGGCCAGCACGGCGTCGGACAGCGTGGCCACCGGCGCCGGATCGAGAATGACGATGAGTCCGGCCTCACGGGCCGACTCGGCGGCGGCTGCGACGACGGCCGGCGGGATCTCGAGCTGCATCAGCAGGACGATGGATCGCAGACGCAACCGGTCCAGCACGTCCAGCTCCTCACGGCCGACGTTGCCGTTGGCGCCTTTCACCGTGACGATCGTGTTCTCGCCGGATCCGGCGACGCAGATGAGCGCCACGCCGGTTGACGCGTCGCGATCGACGGTGATCGCCGAGACTCGGACACCGGCCGCGCGCACTGCTTCCACGAGCTGATCGCCGAAGTCGTCCCCGCCGACGCGGCCGATCAGCTGCGTCGCGGCGCCCTGCCGGGCCGCCGCCACTGCTTGGTTGGCTCCCTTGCCCCCGGGCGACGTGTGAAAGGCGGTGCCGCTGAGGGTCTCGCCGGGCATGGGGAGGCGCGGCGCCTCCACGACGAGGTCGAGGTTGATGCTCCCGAGGACGAGAACGCTCATCGATCGTCGGCTCCCGGCATGCACCGTCACGGTACAACTGGCAGGATTTGTGTCCATGAAGGCCCGGGTCGGAAGCGTCGAGATCGGTTACGACCGCGCCGGCGAGGGGGATCCCGTCCTGCTCGTGATGGGGCTGGCGACGCCGCGCATCGGTTGGTTCCACCAGTTCCACTTCCTATCGCAGCGGTACGACGTGACGAGCTTCGACAACCGCGGCGTGGGCGAGACGGTCTTCGACGGCATGTGGACGATTCAGGACATGGCCGCCGACGCCGTCGGTCTCGCCGACGCGATGGGCTACGACCGGTTCCACCTCGTCGGGACCTCGATGGGCGGGATGATCTCCCAGGAGATCGTCCTCAACCACCCCGACCGCGTTCGGTCGCTCACGCTCATGGCCGCGACGGCGGGGGGCCCCGAGGCTGTGCCGATGGCGCCCGAGTACGCCGAAGCCCTGATGATCCCGGACCCCATGGCACGGATGCGCCGCAGCGTCGAGCTGCTCTTCAGCGAGCGCTTCCGTCGGGAGAACCCCGAGATGATGGAACTCATCTTGAACGCGATGACGTCCGGCGAGGTGGGCGTGACGCCCATCGGCGCCGGGGAGATCGCGCCCATGGGGTTCATCGGCCAGATCACGGCCGTGGCGGCCTGGATGGGCGCCGGAGGCGCGGCCTCTCGCCTGGGAGATATCAAACCCCCGACCCTCGTCCTGCACGGCGGCGAGGACCTCCTGCTCCCGGTCGGCAACGGCAAGATCCTGGGCCGCGACATCCCCGGAGCGCGCCTGCGCATCTGGGACGACGCCGGGCACGCTCTCAACGCCGAATACCCGGACGAAGTGAATGCCGAGCTCGTCCGTCACCTCGAGAGCTCGTCGGCTCGTGTGTGAGTCCCCGCGAACTTCTTGAGTACTCGATGACGTTCCCCCTGGCGCGGGGATAGATTGAGCGGGTGAGGCGGCCGGAGGCCTCCTAGGGCGAAGGAGGGCGCGTTGCGAAACGGTTCTCTGAAGATCCTTCATCGGATGCGTGTGGTGGCCGTGCTCGCTTGTCTCGCCGTGGCGGCCGGTACCGTGCCGGGTGCCGCCGCGGCACCCGTGAAGAGCGCGGAGATGGGCGTGTTCTCAAAGGCGTTCACCGAGCCCACTATCAACGGGAAGCGAACCAACGAGATCTGTGTGCCGCACGACCACGCGCCGGACGCGCACCCGCCGGACGCGCACGGCCACAAGGAGTTCGACTGCAAGCCCGGAGCCACAACGATGTCGATCCTCCCCAGCGGGAAGGTTCTCTACTTCAACGGGCTCGAAGGAACCGACGACGTCAATTTCGGCATCACCGGCGAGTTCGGCCAAGCGAGCGCGAACGACCAGACACGCGTGCTCGACCTTGCCGGCGGGCGTCCGACGTGGTCGACGCCGACGCCCAACTGGGGTGGAGCCAACGCCAAGGGCTATGACAAGGAAGAGCTCCTTCCCGGTCTGGCGACGACCGAGACGTACAACGACGGCTCCCTGTTCTGCGCGGACGCGAACTTCCTGCCCGACGGACGTGTGATGGCCGTCGGCGGCACGGCGTACTACGCCGAGCCCGGTGTGGACGGGATGCAATTCGGTCTCGCCGAGCTCGAGGGGTTGCGCAGCACGCGCTTCTACAACCCCAAGACCAATCGATGGACGCAGGGCCGCGACATGCAGTACGGCCGCTGGTACCCGACCCTCGTCACCATGGGCGACGGCAGGACGTTCGTCGCGAGCGGCGTCACGAAGCTGCTCAAGCCTGTGTACCCGGAACGGCCGACCGATTCCGGCCGCAACGTCGTTCAGACCGAGACGTTCGATCCCAAGACGGGCCGCTGGAGCTACAACGGCGCAGGCGGCGACCGCTCGCTGCCGCTCTTCCCCCGCTTGCACCTGCTGCCCAACGGCCACGTCTTCTACAACGCCGCCGGTCAGGTCTTCAACCCGTCCGGCCAGGCCTACGACGAAGTGCTGTGGAACGTTGCCGGCTCCTACGACCCGAAGACGAAGCAGTGGAGCGACCTCGACATCCCGGGCATCGGAACGATGGCACCGGGCTTCCGGGGGTCCAGCTTCTCGATCATGCTGCCGCTCTCGCCGTCGGACGGATACGCGAAGGCGAGCTTCCTGTCGGCCGGCGGGATCATGGGCGTCACGCCCGGCATGTACCTCGCCAATCCCTTCAGCGCCATCACGACGGTGGACACGAAGGACGACAATGCTCTGACGACGGAGGCCACCGGCTCGCTCAACCTCTCCCGCTGGTACTCGACGGGAGTGGCGCTCCCGACCGGCGAGGTCGTGATCTTCAACGGGGCGAACCGTGACGAGGTCGTCGGTCCGGGCAGCGGCAACCCGATGCAGCAGAGCGAGCTGTTCGACCCGAAGACCAAGACCTGGAAGGCGATCGCCACGTCCGGCCGGGCCCGCACGTACCACAACACCGCCGCTCTCTTGCCCGACGGACGGATCCTCGTCGGCGGCCATGCGCCGATCAACACGATGTACGCGAACCACACCACGTTGCCCGGCGGGTTCAGCCCGAACGACGGACGGGACCCGAGCTTCGAGATCTTCTCGCCGCCGTACCTCTTCCGGGGCGCGCGACCGAAGATCGCCGGGCTGAGCAGCACGCCCCGGTACGGGAAGCGGTTCACCATCACCACGGCCGGTCCGGCGTCCAAGATCGACACCGTGACCCTGGTGCGCAACACCTCGATCACGCACCTGACCGACGGCGACCAGCGCGTGGTGGAGCTGAAGGTGCTGTCGCGCTCGGGGAACCGTCTAACGGTCGCCATGGCGCCGAACGGCAACGTCGTCCCGCCGGGTCCGTACATGCTCTTCGTGAACGCAAAGTCGTCCAAGGGCTCGATTCCGTCCGTGGCCCAGCAGGTGATGATCCGCTAGCCCGGGGTGTCACGGGCGGGGCGATACTGAGGTCCCGTGAAGACCTCAGAGGACTTGCTCGCCGAGCTGAATCCCGTTCAGCGCGACGCCGCGCTGGCGACCGAGGGTCCGGTGCTCATCGTCGCCGGGGCCGGGTCGGGCAAGACACGCGTCATCACCTACCGGGTCGCCCACCTGCTGCGCTCCGGCGTCCGTCCTCGGCACGTCCTGGCCATCACCTTCACGAACAAGGCCGCCGACGAGATGCGGCAGCGCATCCGCCAGCTCGTGGGGTCGTCGGTCGCCGAGGACATGTGGATCATGACCTTCCACTCGTCGTGCGCACGGATCCTGCGCTACGAGGCCGAGCATCTGGGCTTCGGCCGTAACTTCACGATCTACGACGACCAGGACGCCGAACGCGTTCTCACCGGGATCGTGAAGGAGATAGACCTCGACCCGAAGCGCTGGAGCCCGCGGTCGTTCAAGCACGCGATCTCGCAGGCCAAGAACGTCTGTGTGGACGCGGCCACGCTCGACAGCGTCTCCCAGACCTACCCCGAACAGGTCGCCGCGCGTGTCTACGCCCTGTACGAGCAGCGGCTCAAGGAGGCCAATGCGCTCGACTTCGACGACCTGCTCATGCGAACCGTGCAGCTCCTCGAGTCCAACCCGGGCGTCCTGGCCAAGTGGCAGGAACGCTTCCGGTACATCGTCATCGACGAGTACCAGGACACCAACCACGCGCAGTACCGGTTCGTCTCGCTCCTCGCGGGCAAGTACCGCAACCTCTGCGTCGTCGGCGACGAAGACCAGTCCGTGTATGCCTTCCGCGGGGCCACTATCCGCAACATCCTCGAGTTCGAGCGCGACTACCCCGATGCGAAGGTGTTCAAGCTCGAGCAGAACTACCGGTCCACGCAGACGATCCTGGACGCCGCCAACGCGCTCATCCGCAACAATCTGCAGCGCAAGGACAAGCGGTTGTTCACAGATCTCGGTCAGGGGACCAAGGTCCTGCGCTACCAGGCCGACGACGAGCACGACGAGGCGCACTTCGTCGCGAGCGAGATCGGCCGGCTCACCGCGCAAGGCGACTACGAAGGGTCCGGTATCGCGGTGTTCTACCGGACGAACGCCCAGTCTCGTGTGCTCGAAGAGGTGTTCCTCCGCTACGGCATCCCGTACCGCGTCGTCGGTGGGCTGAAGTTCTACGAGCGCAAGGAGGTACGCGATGCCATCGCGTACCTCCGGGCCGCGTGGAACCCGGCGGATCGCGTTTCGGTGATCCGCGCAAGCGGCTCACCGAAACGCGGCGTCGGCGAGGGCTCGGTCGCGAAGATCGACACCTTCGCGACCGAGCACAGGATCCCACTGGCCGAAGCCTTCGCACGCGCCGACGAGGTGCACGGACTGATGAGCCGGGCCAAAGGCGGTTGCTACGAGTTCACGCGGATACTCACGCTCATCCGCGAGCGCGACGCGGCCGAGGCGCCGCTGCCCGATGTGGTCCGCACGGCCATCGAGGACTCCGGACTGGTCGACCACTTCGAGGCCGAGGGGACCGTCGAGTCCGAGAGCCGGGTGGAGAACCTGCGCGAGCTCATCGGCGTGGCGGAGGAGTTCCTCAAAGGGCGCGAGGAGGAAGGCGCACCGGCCCGGCTCGCCGACTTCCTCGAACGGACGTCGCTGATCTCCGAAGTCGACGTCCTCGCCGACACCGACGAGGTCGTCACGCTCATGACGCTGCACAACGCCAAGGGACTCGAGTACCCGGTCGTGTTCCTCACCGGACTCGAGGAAGGCGTCTTCCCCCACGTGCGGTCGATCTCCGAGCCCGACCAGCTCGAGGAGGAGCGTCGCCTTGCTTACGTCGGCATCACACGCGCGCAGCGCCTGCTGTACCTGACCCATGCGTGGTCGCGAAGCCTGTGGGGCGGGACCAACTACAACCCGGCGTCGCGCTTCCTCGGCGAGATCCCGGACGAGCTCATCGAGGTGCTGCGCGAGGCCGAAAGTCCACGCGACCGCGGCTGGGATAGCTGGGACTCGAAACGCTCTCGCTCGGCCCCCATCGAGCGCGCCGTCGTCCGCGTCTCGCCGGGCGATCGCGTCTTCCACGAAGCGTTCGGCGTCGGCGAGGTCGTCGAGGTGACGGGGAGCGGAACCGACGCGGAGGTCACCGTGCGCTTCGAGGACGAAGGTGAGAAGCGGCTGATGCTCGCCTACGCGAACCTGTCGAAGGCCGGCTAGAGGCTCTTCAGTAGCTCGTCGGCCGACGCGAGGAGGACCGGCATGCCCATGTGTCGGTAGCCCTCGACGGCTCGGCCCACCAGTTCGCGCCCGCGCTCGCGATCCCGGCCCGAGTCGCCCAGCATCTTCCCGTACCAGTGGAGCACTTGAGGCTCGTCGATGCGAAGCGGTAGCGCTTCGGCGTCCTTCAGTGCTCGTTCAAAGTGCGAATCGGACTCGTCCCACATTCCCGCGGCGGCCGCGGCCATCCCGGCCGCCCGTTGCTGGAGGATCGAGCCAAACGACATGACCGGTGCCTGCTCCGCCTGCCAAGCTGCCTGAGGATAGAACCTGGCTGCTTCCTCACTCAGACCGAGCATGCCCGCACCGATCGCTGCGCCCGCCGTCACGCTCGCCGCGCCGATCTGGAGCGGGTCGGTCCTTCCCGCGATGGCTTCTTCCGCCTCGGCCAGCCGATCGAGGAACTCGCCGGTTGCCCCCGCGTATGCGCGGTTGATGAGGCGCCCCGATGCCGTGAACCCGGTAAATGCGGACAACGGCTCGAGCGGAACGGCTCGGTCGTGTAGCTCGAGCGCCTCGTCGATCCGGCCGCCCAGCTCCGCCGCGAACGCGACCCACGAGTAGGACTGAGCAATCCAGGGTGAGTTGATCGACTTGCAGAGGTCGAGGTCGCGTCGGGCGAGTCGTTCGTATGCGTCGAGGTCGCCGCGCCCACCCGGGTCGAGACTCTCGGCTCGGCCCAAGAGGATCTGTGCCCCGTAATGTCCGAGCCGGACGGCGAGCTCGCGGCCCTCCTTTGCCAAAGCCAAAGCGTTCTTTGAGTCGCCGGAGAAGGCGAGGGCCAAGGCCAGCCAGCCCTTCGCGTCGCACAGCGACCAGAGGTCCCCGGCTTCTTCGAGGTGGGTGACGGCGGCTCGGCCGGCTTCGACGGCTTCGCGGAACCGGACGTGCACGAAGAGTGCCCCGGCGCGACCCCAGTACAGTTCACCGAGCGCGACATCGTCGTCGAGGTCGCGAGCGATCTTTTCGGCCTCCGCGGAGTACTCGTCGGCCTGCTCGAGCATCCCGGTGAACCCGAGGAAGACACCGGTGCGGTTCAGCAGCCGGGCGCGCGTCGAGACGTTCCTATCGCCGATGATCTCGAGCCCTCGCTGGTTCGTGAGGAAGGTTTCTGGGAGGCGTCCCAGCCACCCGAGTTGGTAGGCCATCTCGTGGCAGAGCTGCGCCGCACGTTCGTCCTCGCCCATCGTTAGGCGTTTCTCGACGACGGCGTCCCACGTGGCGAGGCAATCGTCGAAGCGACCCAATGCCCGCTGGGCCCATCCGAGCTTCTCCTGCAACGCCACTCGAGCGCCCTCGTCATGGACGACCGTCAGCGCGTCCTCTATCGATCGCAACGCCTCCTCGAACGCCGCCGATTCCATCGCGCGATCGGCCGCGCGCTCGAGGTAGTCGAGTGTCCGATCCGCCTCCGCAGCGGCCCCGGCCTGCAGGAGGTGATTGGCGATCTCCGACGGCCGTGTCTCGCGCGCCTTGGGATCCAGGCGTTCGAGGGCGTTGGCCACCGATAGATGCATCCGTTGGCGACGCAGCAGGGAGATCCCGGTAAGCAGCGTCTGACGGATGAGCTCGTGCGCGAATGCGTAGTGCACCTCGCCGTCGCGTTCCTCGGGCACGATCACTCGGGCCGCCTCGGCCTCCTCGACGATGTCGAGCAGACGTCCGGCGTCGATGTCGGTGATGTCTTCGAGGAGCGAGAAGGGGAAGCCGCGCCCGACGACTGCTCCGGCGGCCAGCGCCTTCTGCGCCTCGGGACCGAGCCGCTCCAACCGCCTGCCCACGACGAGCCGGACGCTTTCGGGGACGTCGAGCTCGTCCACTTTCATGTCCGATCTGAACTTGCCCGCCTCGTCGAACACTTTGCCCTCCTCGACGAGGTGACGGAACACCTCCTCGACGAAGAAGGGATTGCCTTCGGTCTCGTCGAAGATCGCATCGACGACGGCCGCCGGCGCCGCGCGGCAGGCCAAAGCTTCGATCATGGTCGCGACGGTGTCGCGGTTGAAGCGTTTGACGGGCAGGCGTTCCACCGTCCGTCCGCGGACCATGCGTTCGAGGGTGGCGGCGAGCGGCCGGGAGACGTCGAGCTCGACATCCCGGTAGGTGCCGACACCGAGTACCCGCATCTCGGGCATGAGTGCCGCCATGTGCTCGATGAGCAGAAGCGTCGGCTCGTCCGCCCAGTGGACGTCGTCCATCACGAGCACCAGCGGGAAGCGGGCTGCCGCCCGCCCGATGAAAGCAGCGACGGCATTGAAGAAATACCGGCGCTGTTGCTCGGGTGGAAGGTCGAGGGGCTCGGGGATGTCGGGAAAACGCCGGCGCAGCTCGGGGACCATGCGCGCCACCTCGGGGGCGTCCTCGCCCATGTCCTCGCGGACGATCTCCGCCGGCATGATGGCCAGGCCCGCCTCGAGCATCTCGACGAACGGCGAGTAGGGGACGGTCCCTTCCGACTCGTAGCAGCGGCCGAACACGGCCAGCCCGCCGCGCTTTTCAGCCTCACGAATGAGCTGTCTGACGAGCGTTGTCTTACCGACGCCCGGCTCCCCGCCGACGAGGACCATCCCACCGCGGCCGTCGAGCGCAGCGTTGAGCTTCGTACGCAGCATGGCGAGCTCCTGCTCGCGGCCGACGAAGACCTGCTCGGGAACCTGTGACGTCTCTCGGACCCAGATGACCTCCCACAACCGCCACGGCTGCGGGAACCCCTTGAGGTCGTGCTCGCCGGTGTCGAGGAAGCTGAGATCGGGGACCGTGCCCGCGAGCTGCCGCGTGACGTCCGAAACCAGGATCTGGCCCCCGGAGGCGGCCGCACACACACGCGAAGCGGCGTGGACGGCCTCACCCGACAGCTGGCCGTCCTGCCACGCGACCTCGCCGGTGTTCAGGCCGATCCTGACCCGCAACGGAGCCCCGGCTCGCGTCCGGTTGAACGAATCGAGCGCGCGCTGGATGCCCACGGCGGCCGCGATGGCGCGGCGGGTTGAGACGAACACGGCCAGGAACCCGTCGCCGAGCGCCGCCCGCTGGTCGTGGCCGCGATTCGCCTCGATCTCGTTCAGCAGGATCTCGTCGTGCTGCTTGAAGAGGGTGTCCGTCTCGGCGTCGCCCAGGGAAGTTCGGAGCGCGGTCGAACCCTCGATATCCGTGAACATGATCGTCACGGGGCCCTCGGGTAGCTCCGGCATTGCCGAGCTCACGACGAACACGATACGCCCAGGTCAAACACGCCGTCTGCGTACAATGACCGGTAACGACAAGGGGACGAACGATGGCAACCAAGATCGAAGACCTCGACATCAAAGGCCTGGCCAAACACACGCCCGACGAGGTCCTCGACGAGGTGCTCACCGTCGCCGAGGTGAAGTACTCCTTCCGCGACTTCTACCACCGCTGGGAGCACCAGCAGTGGAAGGCCACGGAGATCGACTTCACACAGGACATCAAGGACTGGGCCGCGCTGCCCGAGCTGGTCAAGGAGAACATGCTCGGTGCGATGGCCGGCTTCTATCAGGGCGAGGAGTCGGTCACCCGCAACCTCGGGCCGATGCTGCTCGCGGCCCCACGGGTCGAGCACGAGATCTTCCTGTCCACCCAGATCGTGGACGAGGCCCGCCACCTCGTGTTCTTCGAACGCTTCTTCACTGAGGTCGTCGGCCTATCCGGCGACGTGCAGGACCAGCTCGGTGAGATCCGCGCGTGGCACGGGCCCTGGTACTCGACTCTCTTCTTCGACTCCAAGCTCGGTCTCGACGCGCGGGCCGACCGCCTCCGGCAAGACACCAAAGACATCAAGCTGTACGCCGAGATCGTCACGCTCTACCACATGATTCTCGAGGCAGGACTCGCCCTTCTCGGCCAGCGCTTCCTCCTCGACATGTGCCGCGGCCTGAAGGTCCTTCCCGGGTTCTACGAAGGCTTCATGGCCGTGACGCGCGACGAGTCGCGTCACGTGGGTGGCGGAGTGCGCATCCTGCGCGAGTTGCGCGAGAACGACCCGTCGCTCGACGAGCACATCCTCAAGGTGATGCGCGAGTCGATCCCGTTCAGCGTCCGGCTTATCACGCCGCCGGACGAGGACTACGACCCCGAGATGATCAACTACGTCCCGGAGGAATATCTCCAGAGCCCGCAGGAGAGCCACCGCTATTCGATGACGCACATCCTCAAGCGGCTGTCCGCGGCCGGGTTCCCCAAAGAGGACATCAACGAGCTCGGTGCCTACGCCTGGGAGGAATTCGAGAAGGCGATCGGGGAGTGGGAGGAGCGGACGGGCGGCGAGCACTTCTCGCGGATGTTCGCCGACGATCACGCGAAGGGCCCGGCGAAGGTCGCCTAGCCGCTCGTCAGCAGCTTCCGAACCATCGCTTCGAGTTCGGCACGCTCGAACGCCCCGAAGTGGCTGCGCATGATGCGTCCCGACCTCGTGATGAAAACCGTCGCAGGCTGGTAGTTGAAGCCGTACGCCCGGAAGACCTTCTCGTCGGTGTCGAGCCCGCTGTCGTAGGGGACGTCGAACTCGTCGATGTACGCGCGGCAATCGGCTTCCGAGCCGTGCCAGGCCACGCCGAAGAACAGGACCTTCCCTTCGTTGGCTCGGGCAACCTGCCCGAAGCCGGGCTGTTCGGCCCGGCACTCAGCTCACCAGGGGGCCCAGAAGTTCAGGACGACGGGGAGCTCGCCGAAGTGGTCGGACAGCGTGAAGGTGCCGCCGTCGAGCGTGCGGAGCGTGAAGTCGTGCGCCTCCTCGAGGCTCGACCCGACGGCGGCGGAGCCGCTCGGGCGCGGTGCCGTCGTCGAGGTTGCCCGTCCGTCGTCGCCGCCCGCGCAGGCGGTCACGGCGAGCAGAGCGGCCGCGAGAAGCGCGCGTTTCACTCCATTAGTAAACCTGCGGAACCCAGCGCATGGAGTCGATGGGTGGACGGGCGTAGCCCGGATCGCCCGGTCCCCGCGGCGGGAGCTCCAGCTTCGGGGGCTTGATCTCCTGGTACGGGATCTGGGACAGCAGGTGCGCGATGCAGTTCAGCCTGGCCTTGCGCTTCACGTCGGCGTCGACGACCCACCACGGCGACTCGGGTGTGTCGGTGTAGTGGAACATGACGTCCTTGGCCTTGGAGTACTCGAACCAGCGCTTGCGCGCTTCGAGGTCCATCGGGCTCACCTTCCACCGCTTGCTGCGGTCGTTGATGCGGCTCTGGAAACGTCGCTCCTGCTCGTCGTCGGAGACCGAGAACCAGTACTTGAGGAGCTTGATCCCTGAGCGGATGAGCATCTTCTCGAACTCCGGCACCGACGCGAGGAACTCCCGGTACTCGTCCTCGGTGCAGAACCCCATCACGTGCTCCACGCCGGCGCGGTTGTACCAGGAGCGATCGAACAGCACGATCTCGCCGGCCGCCGGCAGGTGGGGGACGTAGCGCTGGAAGTACCACTGCGTCTTCTCCCGCTCCGTGGGCGTCCCCAACGCGACGACACGGCAGACACGCGGGTTCAGCGGCTCGCTGATGCGCTTGATCACGCCGCCCTTGCCGGCGGCGTCTCGACCCTCGAACAGGCAGACGACCTTCAGGCCCTCGGCCTTCACCCAGTCCTGCAGCTTGACGAGTTCGAGCTGAAGCCGGACGAGGTCGGCCTCGTACACCTTCTTCGCAAGCTTGGGCGTGGATTCAGGCTGCTTGCTCTCGGCGTGCGCCTTCCTGCGCTTCTTGGCCGGTGCTTCCGCGCTCTTCGCCACTCGACCCCCCGTCTGACGCTAACGCCACCCCACTCCTGATGCCAGATGAGGAGGTCTCCGCGGCCCCCTGGCTGGAACCGCGCCAACAGCGGCTGGGCCGGCCCAGAGGTGTGTCGGCCGGGCGCGTCATCCTTTCGGTCGTGGACATCAGCCAGGACCAGATCGACTTCGCCGTCCGTCTCGTCGTGGCCGCAGGTATGGGCATGGCCATCGGGGTGGAGCGGGAGCTGCGCGAGCAGGCCGCCGGCTTGCGCACGCACATCCTCGTCGCGATCGGGGCGTGCCTCTTCACGATCGTGAGCGCCTACGGGTTCGAGGGCTTTGAAGGTTCCGCTCCCGTCGACCCTTCACGAGTCGCGGCTCAGATCGTCACCGGCATCGGCTTCCTCGGCGCTGGAGCCATCCTGCGCGAGGGTCTATCGATACGGGGCCTCACCACGGCGGCCAGTCTGTGGATCACGGCGGCCGTCGGAATGGCGGTGGGCGTCGGGATGTACTGGGCGAGCGGCGTCGCCGTGGCGATCACGATCGTGAGCCTGTTGGCGCTGCGCCCGTTCCGCCGGCGGCTACGTGGGCGGGCCGAGCACCCGAACCGTTAGCTAAGCGCTCTCGCTCAGGTTGGGCTTGCGGTGCATGTGCTTGCCCTCGAGGTGGTCGCCCACCTCTTCGACCAGCACCGGCGAGAGCAGCAGCGACGTGTGCCCGAGGTCCTCGATGAGGTGGTTGTGCACGTTCGGCCGTTCGGGAAGCACGGCCGAGGACGGCGGGATGATCAGCACGTCCAGGTCGCTGTAGAGGTTCACGAACCGGATGTGGGAGAAGCGACGGAACCGCTGTTCGAGGCGCTTCACCACTTCCGAACCCGGGCGCATGTCCCGCGCGGCCGGTCCGAGTCCGAGGTAGGCGGGGTAGGTCCCGTGGTGCGGCGTGCCGATCGTGACGCACGTGTCGACGACGTCGTCCCCGCCGAGCTCCTGCACGAACCACCGGGCGATCACCCCTCCGAGCGAATGCCCGACCACATGTACGCGTGGGGCGCCCGACACCTCCATCACGTCGCGCACGCTGATCGCGAAGCGCTCCGCGAGATCCGGGACGGAGGTCCGGAGGGGGTTGTAGTTCATGCCGTGCACCCAGCGGAAGCCCCGGGTGCGCAGGTCGCGGGACATGAAGTCGAAGCCGGACCGGTTGTGGAAATAGCCGTGGACCACGACGACCGGGGTCTGGTGGACGCGGCGCCGGCTCGACGGCGTGCCGTTGTCGCGCACCGGGACGGGGACGACGCCCAGCGGGTAATGGAGGATGTGTGTGCCGAGGCTCCGTGCCTCTCCGAGCAGGCCCCGGATGCCGCGCGGCGATGCGAGACTCCGGACCAGCCGCACGACGTGCGGCAGGACCCCGGTCGGGCCGGACCTACTCGACACCTTGGTCGCCAAGTGTTCCCCCACGAGGCGTAACACCTCAGTTGTCACATGAGGCACTGACATTGTTGCAGGTCAAGCCTCATGCTTGCTGGATGTAGCGGTTGGTGATGTTGCGCCAGCGGCCGTGCCGCCGGCGCAGCCTCGTCCCCTTTCGAGCCGTGGCGAGCTCAACGAGCTCGCCACCTATGCAACGAGCCAGATCCTCGGCGGCCAGATCAGGCTCGGACTGGGCCCCGCCCGGGGGCTCGGGGACGACCGTGTCGGCGATACCGAGCGCCACGAGGTCTTCGGCCGTGATGCCGAGCCGCTCCGCGAGCTCGGGGGCCCGGGAAGCGTCCCGATACAGGATGGTCGCCGCTCCCTCGGGAGCGATCACCGAGAAGACGGCGTTCTCCCACGCCAGCACCCGATCGGCTACACCCATGGCGAGGGCACCGCCGCTGCCGCCTTCTCCGACGACCACGGCAAGGGTCGGGGACGGACAAGCGAGCATCGCCTGGAACGTCTGGGCGATCGCGGCGGCGACGCCGTGACCCTCCGACGACGGGAGTGGATCGGCGCCGCGCGTGTCGATCAGGGTCACCACCGGCAGGCCGAGGCGACCGGCGAGTCCGATCCCGCGGATGGCCTTCCTGAACCCCTGCGGCCGGATGCGGCCGTCGCCCGACGCGTCCTGGCCGATCACCAGCGCATTCAGATCGGTTCCTGTCACGACACCGATCCGGACGATCACACGCTCGTCGTCGGTAGCCCCAGTTCGGTCGCCGCGCAGCTCGAAGGAGCTCTCGAGCAGTGAGTCGAGGATCTGCCGGGCCTTGGGACGACGCTGATCGCGCGCGAGTTGAAGCCGCTCCCACGCCGCGGGGGGTTCGGGGGGCGGAGCGCCCCCGATCAACTGGGAGCGCGCGGGAGCGCGCGATTGTCTCCCCGCTCTTGCACCAAACGCCTGGAGGATGCGGCCGATGGTGGCGGCTTGCTCGGCCCCCGGGACGATCGCATCGACGAGCCCGTGCTCGAACGCGAACTCGCTCGAATGGGTGCGAGCAGGGGGCTCGCTCCCGGTGATCTCGGCGACGACGCGCGGTCCGGCGAAGCCGATGGTGGCCTCGGGCTCGGCGAGGACGACGTCGGCGAGCGACGCGAACGACGCGTACACGCCTCCGGTGGTCGGTGATGTGAGCAGGGTGACGTGACCGAGGCCCGCGGCAGCGTGCTGCCGCCGGGCCTCGGTCACTTTCGCCATCTGGGCGAGCGCCGCCATCCCTTCCTGCATGCGTGCTCCTCCCGAAGCGGTGACCGTCACCACCGGCGCGCGCACTCGACGCGCAGCGTCGAATGCGCGCGCCACCTTCTCACCGACCGCGATCCCCATCGAGCCACCCAGGAATGCGAAGTCGCCGACGACGAGCGCGCAGCGGGCGTCCTCGATGTCGGCCCATCCCCACACGCAGGCTTCACGCATCCCCGTCTCGCTCCGGGCGCGGTTGATCTGCTCGGGGTAACCCTCGAACCCCAACGGATCACCGGCGACCAGGTCCGCGTCCTGCTCGTCGAAGGACCCGGCGAGGCGCGAGATGACATCGCGCGCCGAGGACTCCGCCATCAAGACTTTCGTATCGGCTCGAACGCCTGGATGTAGGCGGCGAGCCGCTCGGCTGCCTCGACGGCGGCTTCGATCTCTGTCGAAAGAGGGGAGTCCTCCCACAACTCCGAGACGCGCCGCCACGATGCGGACCGGTGTCCGATGAACGGGCCGACTTCGACATCACCCCCGAGCGCGCGGCGCCAGTTCTTCTCGGCCGAGACGATGCGCTCGATCACCTCGTCGTTGCGCGCTCGGTCCTTGTACTCGACGTGGAAGCCGATCTCGAGCGCCGGTCCTTTCACTGTCGTCGTTCCGCGAAGTGTTTGCCAGGAGAGATGCTGAACCTCGTAGTGCTCCTCGCGAACGGTTCCGTACCAGAGCTTGAGATTCTGCGACGTGTAATAGCGAGAGAATCCACGCCACTGCGGAGCGAGGAAGTTCGACACCGCGTCCGCGACGTTCTCGAAGAAGGGCTTTCCGTGCACCGGAGTAGTATCGCGAACATGTCCGTCGTCGAGGTTGTCGAGTTCACCGACCCGGGGTGCTCCTGGGCGTGGGGGACCGAGCCGAAGCTGCGCCTTCTCCGCTGGCGTCACGGCGACCGCCTTCGCTGGCGTCGTGTGCTCGGCGGGCTCATCGGCGACATGAACAACTACGTCGAGAACTTCGATCCCGTACGCAACGTGCGTCGCCAGAGCGGCTATTGGAAGACGGTGTACGAGCACACCGGCATGACGTACCCGGTGCACCTCGAGTGGATGTACACGTCTACCGAACCGCCCGGAAAAGCAGTGAAGGCCGCCGAGCTCCAGTCCGACGAGATAGCCGGCCGCGTATTGCGGCGGCTGCGCGAGTCGATCTTCGTCTTCGGGCGGCCGGCCGACACCGACGAACGCATCATCGAAGCCGTTCGTGGTGTGGAAGGCCTCGACATCGATCGCTTCATCGCCGATCTCGGCACCGAGGTCGTCGAGAAGGCGTTCACCGAGGACTGGGAGGAGACGCGGCGGCCCAACGAGCACGTGATGGCGCTCGAGGGCGACACACCGGGTATCGGTCGCGCCAAGAACACGGAAGGTCATTGGCGATTCGTTTTTCCGACCCTGATCGTCCGTGGCCCGGACGGCGAAGCGACCGTCCCGGGGTGGTGCGATTACGAGCGCTACGAGGAGGCGATGGAGGCCGTCGCTCCCGGCACGACCGCCAACGCGCGGTCGGATCCGACGCCCAACGAGGTGTTCGCGACGTGGGCGACGGCGACGCAGAAGGAGCTCGACATCCTTTGCGGCGGTGAGGCTCCGGCGGACGTCGTAACGTTGCATTGGGGCGAGGGGTCGTTCTTCCTTACGCCCGCAGAGGCCGCGAGCAGAGGGATCCACTAACGCAACGCGTCTGGTGCGTGGGGGCGGGCGCCGTCGGCGGAGCGGTCGCTGCGCGGCTCGCGCGTCACGGTGTCGAGCCCTGCGTGATCGATACAAACGTCGAGCACGTGCGGCGTCTTCGGGAGCCGGGACTCGAGGTAGCGGGTCTCGACGGCGGTGAACGGACGAAGCTCGCCGCGTACACGCCCGATGATGCGATCGACGAGCTCAGTCGCGCGCCGGACGTCGTCCTGCTCGCGGTTCGATCGCAGGCCACCGCGGGCGCGATCGAACCGCTGGTGCCGTACTTCACAGACGAAAGCGACGTCGTCTCGTTGCAGAACGGACTCAACGAGGACATCGTCGCCGGCATCGTCGGCCCGCAACGGACGGTCGGATGCGTCGTCGGGTTCGGAGCCACGTGGATCGAGCCCGGACGCATCTCGCTCGACGCCGACGGTGATCTCACGGTCGGTCGTCTGGACGGCTCGGAGGACCCGCGGCTCGAGGGTGTGCGTGAGCTCCTCGGAAACGCATTCCGGACGACGATCACGACGAATATCCGTGGGGCGTTGTGGGGAAAGATGCTCGTCAACTCGATGACGGTGCTCGGCGCCCTCGGCGGCATGATCACCGGCGATCTCCTCGTCACCCGCGGGCGTCGCCGGCTGATCGCGGAGATCGTCGCCGAAGGCGTCGACGTCGCGACGGCCGAAGGCGTCGACCTGCCGGACGTGTTCGGCGTTGTGCCCGCTGCGCACGTGCAGAGCCGCGGACGCGGATGGTTGCCGGCGATGGATCGTGTGCTCGGCCGCGTGGGAGAGGTCTACGGAGCCATCAAGTCGGTTACGTGGCGGGACATCGAGCTCGGTCGTTCGACGGAGATCGACGCCGTCACGGGAGAGATCGTTCGGCGCGGCGAGCGGACCGGCACTCCGACGCCTCTCAGCACCGCCGTCTATACGATGCTGCGCGAGATCGAGGAAGGCCGGCGTCGGCCGGATCCGTCAAACCTCGAAGCGCTCGCCGTGGTTAGCGCGTAAGTAGCGGCTAATCCACGTCGAGCGGTAGCTCTTCGCGCACGGCCTTCTCGAGCGCTTCCTGCACCCGGCGCGCTTGACTACGCAGAGCGTCCTCCCGGGAGCGCCACTCCGCGCGTAGTTGCTCGCGGAGCGCTTCCTCTCGCTGCTCCATCTCCTCCCGCGCCTGTTTGCGCAGGTTTTCTTCGCGTGCGGTCATCTCAGCCTGCGCCTGCTCGCGTAGCGACAACTCGCGGAGCTCCAACTCCTTCTGGGCTTCCTTCCGCAGGGTGCGTTCCTGAGTTTCCATCTCGAGCCGGAGCTGGGCGCGCAGGGCCTCCATCCCCTTTCGTGCTTGCTCGAGCAGCGTTCGTTCGAGAGCCTCGCGTTCCACCTTCCCCTGCTCGCGAGCGACTCGCTCCGCGTTGCTTCGTTCTCGTCGTGCTTGTTCCTGCAACGCTTCACGCAACGCCTTCTGGTCGACGTCAGCCTGTTCCCGAAGCGACTTCTCGCGCTCGTCCATCTCGAGACGTGCTTGCTCGCGTAGGGTTTGACCAACCGCCGCCTGATCGAGCCGCGCCTGCTCGCGGAGAGCCTTCTCCCGCTCCTCGAACTCGGCCGCCGCCTCCCGTCTCGCCATCTCGACCGCCGCGCGTTCGCGCCGAGCCGCCTCCTCACTCGCTCCCTGCTGCTGCTGGATCTGCTCGCGTACTGCGCGCTCTCGCGTCTCGAGCTCGATGCGTGCCTGGCGAAAGGCTTCTTGGTCCCGGATCGCCTGGCCGTGTGCTTCCTGGAGACGAAGCGCCGCTTCTTCGAGCGCCTTCAGCTCTCGCTCTCCTTGTTCTTGCGCGACGCGCTCACGCGTTTCGAGTTCGGCCCGGGCGGCATCGATCAGTTCGCGTTCACGCCGCGCTTCGGCGACGATCTCGCTCGCCAGCCGCTCCGCTGCTTCGCGCGACTCGTCCTGGTGCTGCACCTGCTCGCGCAGCGAAAGCTCGCGTGCTTCGAGATCGGCTCGGGCCTGACGGATGTCGTCTTGGTCTCGAACGGCCCGGCGGTGCGCATCCTGCAGGCGCAACGCCGCTTGCTCGAGGGCGCTCAGCTCGCGCTCGCCCTGCTCGCGCGCTGCCTTCTCACGTGCCTCGAGCTCCATGCGAGCGGCATCGACCAGGTCCCGCTCACGCTGGGCCTGTTCGGCGATCTCGCCGACCCTGCGCTCGGCCTCCTCGCGGGCTTGCCGCTCGATCTCGGCTTTGGCCATGGCCTCCTGGCGGGCTTCACGCTCGAGCCGGAGTTGTTCCAGCGTCTCGTGCTCCACCCGGCGGGCTTGCTCCAACGCCTCGTGTTCCTGTTGGAGGATCTGCGTCTCGCGCTTGAGGGCCTGCTCGAAGGCTGCCTTCTCCTGCTCGACGGCCTCCTTTAGGGCGACCTTCTCCACCTCGAGCACCTGCGTCTCGCGCTTGAGGGCCTGCTCGAAGGCTGCCTTCTCCTGCTCGACGGCCTCCTTTAGGGCGACCTTCTCCACCTCGAGCACCTGCGTCTCGCGCTTGAGGGCCTGCTCGAAGGACTCCTTTTCCTGTTGGAGGGTCCGCTCGAAGGCTTCTCTGTCGTGCCGGAGTGCCTCTTCGAGTCCGACCTTTTCCTGTTGGAGGGTCTCCGCTTCGTGCCGTAGCGCCTGCTCCAGAATCTGTTTCTCCTGTTGCAGCGCGTGCTCGAGGAGCGCCCGCTCCTGCTGGAAGCTCTCCTCGCGCGCGGCTTGTTGGTGCTGGAAGTCTTCGATGAGCATTCGCTCCCGAGCGTCGAGTTCGAGCCGCGTTTGCCGAAGCACCTCCTGCTCATTCGCCGCTTGGCTCTGTGCCTCCTGCAGACGTAGCGTCCCTTCCTGCAGAGCGACGAGCTCTCGTTCCGCCCGCTCGCCCAAGGCGCGCTCACGAGCCTCCATCTCGAGCCGCGTCTGCTCGCGTAGTGATTGCCCGCTCGCCTCGAGGTCCTGCCGGACCTTCTGAAGAGCTTCCCGCTCGCTCACGGCCTGGCCGTATGCCTCTTGCAGTCGAACGGCACCTTGCTCGAGCGCCTTCAGCTCCCGCTCGGCCTGCTGGCGCGCTGTCTTCTCATGCGCCTCGATCTCGGCTCTTGTCTTTTCGATCTCTGCTCGTGACTTCTCGACCTCCGCACGGATGCTCTCGACCTCCGCGCGCTCGGTCTTGGCCTGCTGAAGAAGTTCCTGCTCGAGTCGTTCGTATTCGGCCGTGGCGTTCTCGCGCAGCGACTTCTCGCGAGATTCGATCTCGGCCCTCGCTTGATCACGGATCGCCTTCTCGCGAGCCTGCATCTCCGCCTTGGCCTTCTCACGCAGGGCTTCCACGCGAGAATCCATCTCGGCCCGGGCCTGATCACGCAGAGCCTTCTCGCGCGCCTCGATCTCCGCCGTCGCCTGCTCGCGAAGTGCCCGCATCTCCTGCTGGGCCAGCTCCAGTTCCTTCTGCGCGTTGCGAGCGACATCTTCGGCCGTCTCGCGCTCGGAGCGTGCCAGCTCGATGGCTTTCTTCTCTCTGCCGACGGCCTCGTCGAGCGCTTCCCGGTCCAAGCGGGCCTGGGCGAGAGCTTCGTGTTCGCGACGGGCGTAATCCTCGCGGGCCAGACGCTCGATCTGGGCCTGCTCGAGCGCTTCTTGCTCCCGCCGTTCCGCACCCTCTCGAGCTTCCTGCTCGACCATCGCTCGCTCGAGGGCGGCTCGCTCGCGTTGCGAGGCGTCGTCGGCCGCCTCCCGCGCGAGTCTCGCCTCCTCGAGCGCGGTCTGCTCCTGCCGGCTCACTCGTTGCCAGGCTTCGAGGTTGATCTCCGCCTGCTCGAACGCCGCGTGCTCGCGTTGGGTCGCGACGTCCGCGCTCTCCCGCGCGAGCCTCGCTTCCTCCAGCGCTTCCTGCTCTCGCCTGGTCGCGTCGTCCCGAGCTTCACGCTCGAGCCGTGCCTGCTCGAGGGCATCCTCTTCACGCCGGGCCGCTTCCTCGCGGGCGTCACGTTCGAGTCGAGCCTGCTCCAGTGCTTCATGCTCTCGCCGGTTCGCCTCGTCCCGGGCTTCACGCTCGAGCCGCGCCTGCTCGAGGGCGTCCTCCTCCCGCCCCGCGGCTTCCTCCCGCGCCTCCCGGTCCAAGCGAGCCTGCTCCAGCGCGTCCTGCTCCCGCCGTGTGGCCTCGGCCAGCGCTTCGCGATCCGACCTGGCCTGTTCGCGAGCCTGCTGTTCGCGGACCGCGGCCTGCTCGAGGGCTGCACGTTCGAGCTCTGCCTGACCGAGGATCTCTCGTTCCCGCCGGGCCCACTCCTCCGAGGCGCGGCGCAGGTCCATCGTCCGCTCGTCCAACTCGCGTGCGCGCCCGTCCAGCTCGACGCGGAGCTGTTCGAGAGCTTCATGCTCGCTCCGGGCTTGTTCGGCGGTTTCCTGCTCCCGCCGGGCGGCCTCGTCGACGGCACGCTGCAGCGTCACGGCGCGTTCGTCGAGCTCCTGCGAGTGGGCATCGAGCTGGAGCCGAAGCTCCTGTACCTCCGCCAGCCGGCGCTCGGTTTCCTGGAGCGCTTCCTGCTCGCGGCGGACGGCGTCTTCCATCGCTTCCCGGTCACTGAGCGCTTGCTCGAGAGCTGACTGCTCGCGCACGGACGCTTCGGCCAAGGCTTCCTCTAGCCGACGGATCCGCTCCTCCAGCTCGAGCTCCCGCTCGCGGATCGCCGTCCGGGCTTGGTCGAGCTCGGCCTCCAATGCGTCCGTGCGAACCTGCGCCTTCTCGCTCATGGAGCTCTCGAGGGCTATCGACTCGTCCCGGACTTGCTCGAGCTCGGCCCGGAGCGCTTCCACGTCGGCCCTCAGGGTCTCGGTCTCGGCCCGTGCTCTCTCGCCAAGCTTCCGCTCACGAGCCTCCATCTCCGCCGCGGCCTGTCGGCCCAGCGCCTTCTCGCGCGCGAGCATCTCGGCCTGCGCCTGCTCGCGCAGGGCGCTCTCGCGAGTCTCCATCTCGGCCCGAGCCTGCTCGCGCAAGGCCTTCTCGCGAGTCTCCAACTCGGCCCGCGCCTTCTCGCGTAGAGCGTTCTCGCGAGCATGCGATTCGGCCTGCGCCTGCTCGCGCAAGGCCTTCTCGCGAGCTTCAATCTCGGCCCGCGCCTGTTCGCGCAGCATCTCCACGTCGGCGTGTTCCTGTCGCGCTTGCTCGAGGGCTTCGTACTGTTGTTGCGCTTGCTCGTAGAGCGCTTGTTCGCGAGCCTCGAGATCGGCCCGAGCGAGCTCGATGGCTTCCCGCTCGCTGACGGTTTGCGCGTACGTCTCCTGGACCTGTCGCGTTTCGACTTCGAGGTACTCCTGTTGTGTGCGCGCTTCGTCGGCCATCGCCTGCGCGCGCGCGTCGAGGTCCTCTCGTGCTTTCGCGATCTGTGCGCGCTCGACTTTGGTTTGCTGCAGCGCTTCGCGTGCTGCACGGGCTTGCTCGAGGGCTTCTTGCTCTCGCCGCGCCGACGCTTCGCGAGCCTCGCGCTCCAGCTGTGCTTGCTTGAGCGCCTCTCGTTCACGCCTCGCTGCCTTCTCGCGCGCCTCGCGTTCCAACTGGGCCTGCTTCTCAGCCTGCTTCGCCAGCTGGTCGGCCTCTGCGCGAGCCATGCGCTCCTGCAGCGCGAGCCGGCGCAACCTTTTGCTCATGAGCCGCTTGTTGATGGGAGCGGGTTGCTCGCCGTTCTGCTTTCCGTTCAGCCGCTCGCGTGTCTTCCCGTTGCTGCGTTGGAGAGACCGCTTAGGTGAGGCGCCCGTCCCGCCGCCCGACTCCAAGTAGCGATTCAACAGGCGCTCGAGCTCATCGGCTCGGATGCGGATCTCGGAGTGCCCATTGACCTGAACGCGAAAGGACGTGAGCCAGCTCTTTCGCTCCCACGCCAGGATCTTGTTCACGTGCACTCCGGCCCGCTCGGCCGCTTCCCGACGCGAAAGAAGCTCAGGCGTAGGACTCAAAGGTGCACCTTCCCCCTTAATGATCTCTGCCCCCAAAACCGGACTCGCATTGTACCGATGTTGACAAAGTGAACGCCCAGGCGATTGCAGCGGTTAGCTGCGAGTTCGGCCAGGTCAGTACCATCAGCATCCGATGACGTCTCGTGGCCGGCACCGCATCCTCATGGCGAAGCCCGGTCTGGACGGACACGACAGAGGCGTGAAGGTCGTCTCCCGGGCCCTGAGGGACGCCGGCTTCGAGGTGATCTACTCGGGCCTCCACCAGACCCCGGAGCAGATCGTCGAGGTGGCCATCCAGGAGGACGTCGACGCCGTTGGGCTCTCGTCGCTGTCGGGAGCCCACATGGCGCTGTTCCCCAAGGTCATCGAAGGGCTCACGGCGCGGGGGGCCGACAACGTCCTGGTGTTCGGGGGCGGAATCATCCCCAACGACGACATCCCCGTTCTAAAGGAAGCCGGCATGGCCGCGATCTTCACGCCCGGCACGACGACGCAGACCATCATCGAGTGGCTCAGAGGCGCCCTCGAGGGGAGAGCCGCCTAGATGATCGCGGAGCGATCATCTATCGCCTGCCGCGAAGCGGGGTGTTTCTGAATGGACCTGCTCGAGTACATGGGCAAAGAGGTCTTTGCGCGGTTCGGGATCCCCGTTTCACCCGGTCGGATCTGTCTCACGCCCGACGAGGCCGAAGCCGCGGCCCGCGACATCGGGGGCCAGGTGGTGGTGAAGGCCCAGGTCCAGATCGGGGGCCGGGGCAAGGCCGGCGGCATCCAGCTCGCCGGCTCCCC
>Ga0299907_10000156_pt1 | contig 28253 bp, 21 predicted proteins | sample RVTome_16_FD_198680 | JGI IMG/M metagenome (GOLD analysis project Ga0299907, IMG submission 198680) | Soil microbial communities from uranium-contaminated site in the Upper Colorado River Basin, Wyoming, United States - RVT152D67 (version 2) ...
GACTACGACCAGCACGACGCGATCGTGACGATCACCGCGGGCGCCGGCGGCACCGAGGCCACCGACTGGGCGGAGATGCTCCTGCGCATGTACCTGCGCTGGGCGCAACGGCACCGCTACGCCAGCGAGATCCTCGACCAGCTGGAGGGGGAGGAGGCCGGCCTGAAGAGCGTGACGGTGGCCATTGACGGTCGCTATGCGTACGGACACTTGCGTGCCGAGCGCGGCGTGCATCGGCTGGTGCGCATCAGCCCGTACGACTCGCAGAAACGGCGGCACACCACATTTGCGCTGGTGGAGGTGCTGCCCGAGGTGGAGGACGACACCGAAGTCGGCGACATCCCCGACGACGAACTGCGCATCGAGACCTTTCGCTCGCAGGGCGCCGGCGGCCAGCACGTCAACAAGACCGATTCGGCGGTCCGCCTGACGCACATCCCGACGGGCATCACGGCGCAGAGCCAGAACGAGCGCTCGCAGCACCAAAACCGCGAGTCGGCGATGAAGATCCTGCGCGCTCGTCTTCTGGAGCATCGCCTGGCCGAGCGCGAGAAGGAGATGTCGGCGCTCAGGGGCGAGCACGTCGAGGCTGGCTGGGGAAATCAGATCCGCTCGTACGTGCTGCATCCCTACCAAATGGTCAAGGACCATCGCACAGAGCGCGAAACGAGCGCGACGAACGAGGTCCTCGACGGCGACCTTGACGCATTCATGCTTGCCGAGCTCGAGAGGCTGGCAACGGCCGAGGCACCCGTCAGCGCCGCTTAGGTGCCATGAACCTGCGGCCGATACTCCCCGCCGACCTCGAATCGTGCGCGGACGTCTTCTACGCGGCCGACGACGAGCTGATGTCGCGCACCGGCCTGCCGCAGTCACCCCGCAATCCCGTTGCGCTGCTACGCCTCTTCGAGCACATCTCCTCCACCAATCCCGAACGCGCCTGGCTGGCCGAGCACAGCGGCCGGGTGACCGCTTTCGGCATGGCCGTCCAGCGCGACGACCTGGTGTTCCTCTCATTCCTCTTCGTGCACCCAAGGGTGCAGGGCCGCGGGCTGGGCCGGACGCTGCTGGAACAATGCATCGCCGGCGGCACCAACCTGGCGGTGTGCATCTTCTCGATGCAGCCGGTGTCCGCCGCCCTGTACGCCCTTTACGGGATGGTGCCGCGCGTACCGCTATACGCGGTGGTCGGCCGGCCGCGGCGCGAGCTGCCAGGGCTCAGCGGCCAGCTGCGCCTGGGTGCCATCCAGCCTGCGCAGCTCGCCGCGCTCGACCGCGACGCCACGGGCTTCGCGCGCCACGTGGACCATGCCGTCTGGGCGGCCTGGGAGCGTACGCTCTTCGGCGTCTTCGAAGCCGACTCAGCAGTTGGTTACGCCTACGCCCACGAATCGGGTCGCATCGGCCCGGTGGTCGTCAGCCGGCCGGAGCTAATGCTGCCGGTCGTCGGCCAGCTGATGCGCGAGATAGAACCCGCCGATGACTGGATGGTCAATGTGCCGGGACCGGCCGGGGCTGCCTTCGCGGGCTTGCTGGCGGCCGGAATGCGCCTCGATGGGCCTCCGGTGATCTTCTGCTCGTCGCGGACGGCGATCGACCACGGCCGCTATCTGCCGGCTACGGCCGCCCTCCCCTAGACTGACCGCTCCGCCAAGAACTCGAGGATCCCGTTCACGATGTCCACTCCAGAGATTCCCCTGTCCGCCGAGCCGCGGCCGGTCGAACAGGCGCCACGGCCAAGCCGGTCGGCCGTCATAGCTGCGCTATTTCTTGTGGCGATCATCGGCGGCGGCGCGCTGTTCGTGTCAGGTTTCACCCTTGGCCGCCTGTCGGGCGCGACGCCCGGTACGACTGACGACCAGCAAGACCTGTTCCGCCCGTTCTGGAACGCCTACGACGACATCACCCGCAACTACGTCGGAGACATCGAGACGAGGGTCCTCGTGGAGGGCGCCATCAAGGGGATGTTCCAGGCGCTCGAGGATCCATACTCAGCCTACCTGACCGAGGAGGAGTACCGCCAGAGTCTGGGCGGGCTGTCGGGCGAGTTCGAGGGCGTTGGCATCGAGTTGACCACGCTCGATGCCGAAGGTGTGCCATGCGCGACGATCGACGCGAGCTGCCGGTTGACGATCACCCGCGTGATCCGCCGATCGCCCGCCGAGGCCGCCGGGCTGCGCGAGGCGGACGCGATCGTCGCCGTGGACGGCAAGACCACGTTGGGATCGAGCCTGGAGGTGGTAGTGCCCACGATTCGTGGGCCAAAAGGCTCCACGGTCGTCCTCACCATCGAGCGTGAAGGTCAAGCTCTCGAGATCCCGGTCGTCCGCGACGTCATTCAACGTGAGGACGTCCACAGCCGGATTCTGGCCGACGGTCGAGTGGGCTACCTCGACGTGCGCGGCTTCAGCTCCGGCGCCGCCGGTGACCTGCACGCCATGCTCGATGAGCTGATCACCGAGGTGGGAGTCTCGGCCCTCATTCTCGACCTGCGCGACGACCCGGGAGGCTATGTCAACGCGGCACGAGAGATCGCCAGCGAGTTCGTCGGCGATGGGCCGCTGTTCTTTGAGCAGCGCGCCGGCAGCGAGCCAGAGGCGCAGCAGCCGCAGCCGGGCGGCGTGGCGACCGACCGATCGATCCCCATGGTGGTGCTCGTCAATGGCGGCACGGCCAGCGCCAGTGAGATCGTCGCCGCAGCGCTGCAGGGCAACGACCGCGCCACGCTGGTAGGCACGAGGACTTTCGGCAAGGGCACCATCCAGGAATTCAAGGAACTACCCGGCGCCGGCGGTTACAGGCTGTCGGTACGAAAGTGGCTGACGCCCGATCAGACCTGGATCCACGGCGTCGGCCTGACCCCCAACGTGGTGGTCGAGCCGCCTGCCGAGCCCGTACCAGGCGCCGACCCGGTGCTGGAGCGAGCGATCGAGATTCTGATCGGCAGCACTGCGCGGCGGTCCGAGCTGGCTGCCTAGCTGGGTAGGGTGGTTGCGGGTAATCGGGCGGTCAGGTATCGTCCCCGCGAACGAAAGGAGGTGATGTGCAGTGTTAGATAAGTCTTGCTGCACCACCTCCGGGGAGTCGCTCGCCTGAGCTGACACCCGGGAGTGGTGCAAGCACCCACGTGACGCCGGCCCGCTCGGGCCGGCGTTCGTGTGTCCGGAGGAACCACGTGGCAGAGAACGTGGCGCTCAACCGCAGGGCGCGCCACAACTACACCATCACCGATACCTTCGAGGCCGGGCTGGTCTTGACCGGCACGGAGATCAAGAGCATCCGCGCCGGCAAGGTGAACCTGTCGGATGCCTACGCTCGCGTCGAGAAGGGGGAGGCGTGGCTGATCGGCGCCCACATTGCGCCCTTCGAGCAAGGCAACCGCTACAACCACGAGCCGCGCCGCGACCGCAAGCTGTTGCTGCATAGGACCGAGATCGACCAGCTGATGGGCCGCGCTGCGGCCAAGGGCCTTACGGTGGTCCCACTCCGGCTGTATCTGACCGACAAGGGCCGCGCAAAGGTCGAGCTCGGCCTGGCACGCGGCAAGCAGCTTCACGACCGGCGGCGGGACATCGCCGAGCGCCAGTCACGCCGCGACGTCGAGCGCGAACTCGCCGACGCGACCCGCGGCCGTCGCTGACTCGCTACTAGAGTCAATCGTCAGACAGACGCCTCTGAGCGTCCGGATTCAGCTATTCAGCCGTGAATCGAACCGGCGGGCGAGTTCATTCGTCGTCTGAAGGCCCGACCTGAGACGATCCGCATGGACCGTCGGGCTGCTCGGCGGACGTTTGACTCGCTTTCGGAGTCATCACCAGCCACGTCGGGACCCTGCCAGGCTCTTCCCGAACAGGCGTTCTAGTGTTAGACTGATTTGTCTGGGGATGAGTGGTTTCGACAGGATCGGATCCCCGGAGAACGCGAGCCGAGGTGCCGTCGGGCCTCGTTAAACAGGCGGCAAAACGAAGTAACTGGCAACCGCCAGCCTGCTCTCGCCCTCGCCGCCTAAGGCGGTAAGGTGAGCGTGGAAGCAGCCTCATCCCCGTGGGCTGTGGAAGCGTCATTCAGCGGGGATGCGCTCCCGGCAAGGTCGCGTAGCCGGTAGCAAAGGCCCGCAAGGGAAACGTGAATGGATCGGTCGGGACGCTGCCGATGGCGGCCAGGCAGATCGACGACAAAGCATCGGACACGCTCGTAGCTGGTCTCCGGCAGACGGTTCTGGACGGGGAGTTCGACTCTCCCCCATCTCCACCAACTTGGTAAATCCCATATCTTGGCTCGCCAGTAACGTTACCGGGGATGCTGGTCCACGGCACGCTGGCCGCATGCCCAGCCTGCCAGGCCGCGGGTGCCGGCCATGGCCGAATGGACGCTGAGCGCTAACCGCTGCCTTTGAGCGCCGCAGCATCCTGCCGCGCGTCATGAGGGATGTACAGCCGTAGGCGTGGACACGACGCACTCGTCGCGCTGGCGATGGGAGCGGCTGCGGTCGGTATCGGCAGGCCGATCCTCTGGGGATTGGCAGTATCCGGCGAGGCCGGTGTCGGGCGCGTACTCGACTCGCTGCCCTCGAGCTCGAGCTCTCAATGCCGCTGGCCGGTACTGGCCGGCCGACCGAGTTGACGCCGGACCTGATCCGCAGCCGCTAACGTTTACCTATCGACTGGCGAGCTCAGAAAGGGAGGCACGACGGTGTCATCAGGCAGGGGCACGAAGGACGAACCCTGGGTCCTCAAAACACCGCCGGGCACGTCCGAGTACACCATGTACCGCGACGAAACGGCCGATCCGCCGGCGTTGGTCTGCCAGGTCGGCTCGACGCAGCTCAAGTACCGCCTGCGCGCGATAGACGATCTGCACGCCATGCTGAAGGCGCACGGCGACTGGATGGACCTCGGCGCGGCCGACGAGCAGAAGCCGGCACAGGCCGGCACGGTTGAGGCTTGGGGCCGCGCGCCCGACAACCCAGTCGGTGGCTGGTACGGCCTGCGGAAGGGCTATCGCGGTCGGTTCGGCATGTACATGCCGCCGCTGCTCGAGGCACTCGGCCTGGTCGAGCTGACCCACGAGGCGCGCAACAACAGGATGCGGGCGATCTAGCCAACACACTTCCCGCGCGGGCTCTCAAGGGCCACGCTGAGGCCTGCGAAACGCGGGTGGCGTTCCCTTACGCGATGCCGAGATTAGCCCTCTGGAGGAGGCTCCGTGCGCGGTCGCGAGGGCACGTATTCGCTCGCCAGCACCCGCGTGCCGGCCTTGGGGTCGCCCGGGTAGCGGCCGACCTGGATGACGCCGTCGATCGTCTTGTAGCGCGAGTGGAAGACGTCCTCGTGGATGACGTTACCGTTCCGATCACGGACGGTTCGCGTGACCCAGGACCAGAAGCCGTCGACCGTGAACTCGGTCCTCTTGCGGACGCCTGGGGAGAGCTCGTTCGTGTATTCGATCCACTCTCGCGCCGACTTCTCGCGTTCGACACGCGGCTCGGACAGCTCGACGGTGCGCCCGTCGTCGACGCCCCACACTTGGAATGTAACTTCCCCGGTGCGATTGATGCCGCGGATCAGCACGGGGTACGGGTTGTCGTTGACGAACGACATCGTCTGCTTGCTGTTGGCACTGGCGATCCATACGGTGGCATCCAGCCCCACCGGGTAGCGACTGATGTAGTAGGAGTGGTTCCGACGCGCGCCGATGTCGAGACCGGCACGCATGGCGGCGTTGAAGACCGTCGTGGAGCACGAGCACATCCCGCCGCCCAGCACGCCGTCCATGATGGTGCGATTGTTGCGAATGGCGGCGCCGGGCACGTAGGGCGGGCTGGTGATGGGTCCGATGACCGCCAGGAAGTCGAACATGGCGCCCGGCTCGACCACGTAGCCATCGATGATGTCGGTCGGGATCTGGATGTTCACACCCTCGCCGTTGAGCGGGCTGGGTATGAACTTCGTCGTCCACTCGGACAGCTTCGTGACGCGCGGCGCGATGGCACGTGCATCGGCAGTATTGAACGTGGGCGGCACCGCCACCAGCGCGAGCGTCGCGCTGCCCGCGCCGCCGCCGGTTGCACGGCCCTCCAGGGCGGCGAGGATGTTGTTGGTAGTCGCCTCGACGTCCGCGGATCGCCCCTCGCTGCTGTCGACAACCGTGACATCACCACCCTGGAACCTGAAACTGGCGTTCTTGGGTGCGATATCGGTCTCCAGGCCGTAATTGGCGACGAACTGCGCGATCGGCGCGCGCTCGATTACCAGCTGCCAGTCCCCGCCGTTGGGCGACTCGTCGAGGTGGACCCACCCGCGCAGGACATCTGAGTTGATCGTCGTCGACAGGTCGGCAGCGGCGACCGTGAGGTCACTGCCGATGACGCGCTCGGCTATGTCGGCGGCCGCCTGTGCCTCGGCAGTCGAGACGGCCGGCGGCACGACCGCGGTGTTGACCATGATCTGGGTGTCTGCTGCAGAAACGTTGTTGACGGCCGCGAAAGCCGCGGTGACAGCACCTTCCACGTCGACGCTCTGGCCGTCGACGGCTGGCGTGACGACGTAGCGCCCCTGCTCGTCGCGCGTGATGGTCGCGCTGACCGAATCCCACTCCTCTGACATGGCAAACGCGGCGACCTGGCGCGTGAGCGCGCTTTCGTCCCACGTGACCGCGGTGCTGACCGACATTCCGTTGATCAGGACGCGGAGCTGTTCCTGCAGCTGCTCGATGAGATTCGGCCCGCGCCCGACGCCCATCGCCTCGCCCAGCATGTATTCCATGTCGTAGTCGCGGCCGAAACCGGCGTAGCGCAGCGTCTCCTGTACGCCGCCAACGTCGATGACGAGTCGGCCGCTGGACAGGCTGGGGAGCGTCGCCCGAATCTCCCGCTCGGCCTCATTCCGATCGAGCCCCGCCAGTCCGACGCCGCCCACGTCGACGCCGGGCAGCACGCGCCCGTCGTGGATGCGTGCGTAGCCGACCCCGAAAGACGCGCCGAAGACAACGATCGCCAGGAGCGACACGAGGAAGGTGAAACCAGCTCGGCGCCACAGGAAACGCGCCGACGAGGAGCCGGGGAATGGCAGCGAGATGGGGTCCGAGCGCGAGGTCATGGGGCGGCAAATGCTAGCAGGGACCGGCTCGCCGACAGGTAGCCGATTGTCTGGTCAGGAGTAGCACCTCCGGCGTGGGCTGATGCCTCGGACCCCGATTCAGCCCTGCCGGCGAAGGATCACCACGCGCCGGTGGGGCTCCTCGCCGATCGACTGCGTGGCGACGTCGGGGTGCTCGCGCAGCGCCAGGTGGATCCAGCGCCGCTCGAGCGCCGGCATCGGCTCAAGCTGCAGCATCTTGCCGCTTTCCCTGACGCGCTCCGCCGCGCGCGTGGCGATCTCGCGGAGCTGCCGCTCGCGACGGCCACGATAGTCCTCGACATCGACCAAGACGCGCGTCCAAGCACCCAGCTTGCGCGACAGCATCAGGTTTACCAGATGCTGCAGCGCCGACAATCGCTCTCCCTTGCGGCCGATCAGGGCGCCCAGCGCCTCCTTGTCGTCCTCACCGCCGCGAACATCAAGCTTGGAGGTGTCGCCAGACTCCACGGTCACGTTGACATCGAGGCCCATGTGGCGCAACAGCTCCTCGAGAATCTCGCGACCCGACTCGAGGGCCTCCGGACTGGCCTCGGCCGCCTGAATCTCCTCGCGCTCGATCGACAGGCTCGCGCGGCTGGCCCGAACCTCTTCCTGTTCGCTATCGGACAGTTGGCCGCTGCTGTCGCGGCCGGGGTCGCGCTGTCCGCGACCGCCGCGATCAGGTCGCCGGCCACCTGGTCGTTCGCCCATCGGACGCCGGGCGCCGCTTTCGGAGGGCGCGCCGCGCTCGGCGGCTGCTGCCGTGGTGTGACGCGGCTCGCCGCGTCCCCCCTCCTGACCCTCGCGGCCTTCACGGCCGAAGCGCTCGCGTCCCTCGCGTCCGCCACGCCCGCGATCACCCCGATCTCGCCGCTCGAAGCCCTCACGCGGCGCTGGCGGCGGCAAAGGCGTGGCGGCCGCCGCCTCGCGACGCGGGGCGGCACCGCCGAGAGCCGAGCGGGGAGCGGCGATGATCCGCGCTGGCTCGGCGCCCATGCCCAGCACTCCCCGGCTGCCGGGCGTGAGGATCTCGAAGTCGAGTTCGTCGAGGCCGCTCGCACCGAACGCTTCGCGTGCGGCGCGCAAGGCTTCCTCGACTGTCTTGCCTGTGAATTCCTGGTATTCGCTCATCGGCGTCTCCCTCGCCGGCTGGTCCGCCCACGCTGGCGGGCCGGCCGAATGGTGCCAGCCGCGCGGTCGCTTGGGCTGCGGCTGGTGTCAGTTGTCGTGCGGCTCTCTCCGCCTTCTGTCTTCTTGACCGGCTCGATGCTCACCGGATAGCGGGGCTGATGATTCTTCGCAAAGCCCGGCTCCCAACCGAAGAGCGGGAAGAGTGATCCCCACCCGACGATCAGATATTGCTGCACGATCGAGAAAACCGTGAAAACGATCCAGTAGAGGAAGAGTCCCGCCGGCAGGAATGAACCATAGATGATCGAGAACAGGGGCAGGATCAGGAAGATGCGCTGCTGCGCTCGCGCCTGCGGATCGCTCGTCGGCGGCGTCATCATTCGCGTCTGGATGAGCTGCAGGAATGCCGCCAGCAGCGCCAGCGCGCTTACGCCGAACCCGAAGACGCTGAAGAGCACTTCCGGCCTGTGAGCATCGAGACCGCCCAGCCAGCTGATAGTCGGGTTGATGCACGGTTCTAGCGTCCCCGGTGCCTGGCACTCGATGTCGAACACCGGTTGGCCGAGGAACTGAAGCCCCGAGCTGATGTCGGGCGCCGCCAGGCCAACAGTGATCACCGAGTAGATGGGAATCAGGAGGAACAGCTGCAGGATGGCGGGCAGGCAACCCGATGCCGGATTGATGTTGCGCTCGCGGTAGAGGCGCATCGTCTCCTCGCCGACCTTGGCCCGATTGCCCTTGAACTTCTGCTGGATGGCACGGATCTCGGGCTGCAGCAGCTGCATGCGCCGCTGAGACACGATCTGCGCGCGGAAAAGCGGGATCAGCAGCGTCTTGATCGCCAGCGTCAGCAGGATGATGGCGATACCGATGTCGCCGATCAGCTTGTAGAAAGCGGCCAGCCCGAGGAACAGTGTCTGGAAGATGGGGTTGAAGAGCCATGCCAGCAGGTCGGCCGGGTTGCCGCTCAGCTGGGCCGGGCACAGCGGTTGCGGCACCGGCTGGCCGGCCCGCGGATCTTCCGGCGGATAGGTCGGAATCGGCTGCGTGATGGGGCATGGCGGTGCGCTCTCGGTCGGCGAGGGCGACCCGGTCGGAGCTGGCGTGGCGCCGGGCGCCGGAGTAGTTTCCCCTGCCGGCGTCGGGGCGGGCGTCGAATCGGGTGACTGGCCGACGGTCGGGAGCGCTCCGAAGAGCGCAACGAGTACAGCGACGACCCACAACAGGGCAAGTATGCCCAGCCGGCGGTGCGCTCGGCGATTACGGCGCACGGCCGGGTCTCGTTCAGCGGACAGGGTCGTAGCCTCCGGGATGCCACGGGTGGCAGCGAGCGATGCGCCGCGCACCCATCCAGCTCCCTTTCAGCAAACCGTACTTATCGATTGCCTGCTCGGTGTAGCGCGAGCAGGTGGGCTCATAGCGGCAGCTCGAGGGGAGCCAGAAGAAGGCCGCTCGGTAGAAGTGGATCAGGGCGATACCGACTCGCTTCACCGTCGGTTCACATCGCGGCTCGTCGCTGGCGACAGAAGTTCTGCCGTCGCGAGCAGCCGCTCGAGCGTCGCTTCGAGTTCGGCCTGACTGGCGCTGGCGGCAGCGGGGCGAGCCACGATCAGGACGTCCCAACCGCGCTCGATGTCCACCGCCAGCCGGCGCAGCACGGCGCGCAGGCGCCGGCGCACGCGGTTGCGCACGACTGCCGATCCGACTCGGCGCCCGGTAGAGATGCCAAAGCGTGTCCGTTCAAGATCGTTCCTGCGGTAGCGCAGTAGCAGCAGCGGATGAGCACGACTGCGACTGTCGGTCTGGATTGCTCGGAAATCGACGGCGGAGCGGATCATCTCGAGCGCGACCATGCCGGTTCGGCCCGCAACGGCTAGCTGCTGAGCTTCTTGCGCCCCTTTGCCCGGCGCGAGGCCAGCACGCGGCGGCCCGCCTTCGTCCTCATCCGCGCCCGAAATCCGTGTTCCTTGGCGCGATGGCGTTTCTTGGGCTGATAGGTCTGCTTTGTCATGGCTCCCGAGGCTCACTGGCGCTGGTGGTCAGGACGGACGGCAAGCCAGCCGATCTGCACTGAGATGATGTAACGGCGACCGGCGTGAAACGGCGCGATCCCCGGTCGACGCCCAGGCGCCACCGCACGTCGACTCTCGCGGCGGATTATAGCCGTCATATTCGCTATTCAGCCCGACTCGGGCGACTGGAGCATAGGTTGGTAAGCGAGCACGAGGGCAGCAGCCCGCAATTCAAACCGGCTGGCAGCGCGACGTGGGAGGACTTCAAGCGGCTGGACCTACGCGTCGGCAGGGTCGTCTCGGTCGAGCCCTTCCCGACTGCGCGTAAGCCAGCCTATCGGCTGACGATCGACTTCGGCGCTGCCGGTCTTCGGCGCTCGTCGGCCCAACTGCCGCCCACGTATCCCGATCCGGCCGTGCTGATGGGTCGGCTGGTGATAGCGGTAGTCAACTTCGCGCCGCGCAACGTTGCCGGGTTCGAGAGCGAGGTGCTGATCCTTGGAGCGCTCCCTGCGGATGGCTCGATACCCCTTCTGAGCGTGGACGATGGGGCCCAGCCGGGCGACCCGATCGGCTGACGACTGATACTCCCGGGGAGTATTCGAGAATCAGGTTGCTACAGGCGCCGGGGCGGTGCTAGTGTTTGGCGCCCGAGGCTCGCGAGGGCCTGAGGGAGGGAGGACACAGACCGTGTCCGGTCGGCTGGCCGGGAACCCAGTCGGGCCGTCCACGGCCATTCGACGGACGCCCGCCGACAGCGTCGTTGTCGCCGTGTGCGGTCGCCTGTGAGTCAAGACCAGTAGTCGGGACCGGATACCTATCGATGGACGCGAAGCAGGTCTGGCGCGCGGCGCTGGGCGAGTTGCAGGTCTCGCTGTCTCCAGCGAACTTCGAGACCTGGCTGAAAGAAACCGCCCTGGTGGCCGTCGATGACAATCGCTTCCGCGTCGCGGTACCCAACGGCTTCGCCAAGGACTGGCTGGAGACACGCTACCGCTCGCTAATAAGCCAAACGCTGGCGCGCGTCGTCGGCTACAGCGTCCAGGTCGACTTCGAGGTGCGCGAGGGCCTCACGGCACAGTCCGACGACGACGGCGCGTTTGCGGCCCTGGACGGAGCTCCCCCGGCTGCCGCGGCTCAGCCGTCCGCCCAGCAGGTGCGCCTGGAGCCGGGCCGCGTTGGCGGGCCCGAGGGTGGCAGCGCGAGTCTCAACCCGCGCTACACCTTCCGCAACTTCATCGTCGGGTCGGCCAACCGCCTGGCGCATGCGGCCAGCCTGTCAGTCGCTGAGCGGCCCGGCCACGCCTACAACCCGTTGTTCCTGTACGGCGGCGTGGGTCTTGGCAAGACGCACCTGATGCATGCCATCGGCAACCAGGTCCTGGCGCGCTTCCCGCGCAAGCGGGTGGTGTACGCCACAAGCGAGAAGTTCACCAACGATTTCATCACCAGCATCCAGCAGGGCAAGATCGACGATTTCCGCGGTCGCTACCGCAAGATCGACCTGCTGCTCATCGACGACATCCAGTTCATCGCCGACAAAGAGCGCACCCAGGAGGAGTTCTTCCACACCTTCAACGCCATCCACGAGGATGGCAAGCAGATCGTGCTGTCATCTGATCGGCCACCCAAGCTGATCACGACGCTTGAGGAGCGGCTGCGCAGCCGGTTCGAGTGGGGGTTGATAGCCGACCTGACGGCCCCCGACCTCGAGACCCGCATCGCCATCCTGCGTGCCAAGGCAGAGGACCAGTCGGTGCACATCGGCGCCGATGTGCTCGAGTTCATCGCCCGCAAGGTGATCAGCAACATCCGCGAGCTGGAGGGCGCGCTCAATCGCATCGTCGCCTACGCCAACATGGGCGGCATGCCACTGTCGATCGAGCTGGCCCAGGCTGTCCTGTCAAACGTCCTCTACAACCCCAAGCGGCGGATGGTCACTCCCGAACGCATCGTCCAGGCGGTATCGGACTACTACAGCGTCGAGCTGGACGCGCTCAAGGGCCAGAAGCGCGACCGGGCGATCGTCATGCCGCGCCAGATCGCGATGTACCTGATGCGCGCAGAGACCGACGTTTCACTGCTGCGTATCGGCCAGGAACTGGGCGGGCGCGATCACTCGACGGTGCTTCACGCCTGCGAGAAGATCGACAGGGAGACCCAGGCGAACGAGGAACTCCGGCGCGAGCTGGCAGCAGTGCGCGAGCTGATCTATTCCGACTGAGAAGTCGCGGCGGCGAGGGGCGACATAAACAGCTCGCAAATCGTTGCAGTCGCCTTACACACGCCGGGCATCTCCACCAACGGGTGGACAAAGTGGGCCATGGTGTGGACTACCAGGCACGGATGTGGATTAGTTCCGGTTCAGCGCAGAACGCAGCTGTGGACGAGCGGTGCCCGCCGGTCTGACCATCCGAGAGGTTATCCGCCGCGACGCCACGGCCGTCCCCACGACGGGGCCAAAGAATCCACCGCGAAACGGCTTTGATGCGGCGTACCCGCCGTTCGAATCTGGGGCTATCCCCGTCTTCCACAGCATGATGATTACTACGGAATGAGAAGATAAGAGAAGCGATTCACAATCACCCTGGCGGCGTGCCGGCATTCGGCAACATACAGCGCGATCCGGCCCATTTTTCGAAGGGAGCTCGAGGGACGTGAAGCTATCCGTGATGCAGGAGAACCTGGCGCGCAGCCTCCAGGTAGTGAGCCGCGCAGTCAGCAGCCGCAGTACGCTTCCTGTGCTGTCCAACGTCCTGCTGCGAACCGAGGACGCCGGGCTCAAGCTGACAGCCACCAACCTCGAGATAGGTATCACCGCCTGGGTCGCGGGCAAGATCGACGGCGAGGGTTCCCTGACTGTGCCGGCGCGCCTGTTCAACGATCTGGTCGCCGGCCTGCCCAGCGGCGAGCGGATCGAACTCGAGTCCGACGGCACGACGGCCCTGCGTATCAAGGCCGGGCGCTACCAGACGCAGCTGCGTGGCATCGACGCCGAGGAGTTCCCGGTGATCCCCTCGCCGGGTGAACGGCCGACGACGCGGGTCAGCCAGAAGGAGTTTCGACAGGCGCTCTCGGAGGTCGTCTTTGCGGCCGCCACCGATGAGGCGCGGCCCATACTTACAGGCGTCCTGACGCGCATGACCGGAGACCGCCTGACGCTGGCGGCGGCAGATAACTACCGCATTGCCGTCCGCTCACTGCAGATACTCGACCCGGTCGAGGACACCAGCCTGGTCGTGCCGGCTCGTTCGTACGCCGAGCTAATGCGGGTGATGACCGATACCGACGATCCGGTCGACATCATGCTCGCCGGATCCAAGAGCCAGGTCCTCTTCCACGTCAACGATGTGGACATCGTCAGCCGTCTGATAGACGGCCAGTTTCCCAACTACCAGCAGGTCCTGCCAACGTCCCATTCCACGCGTGCCACGGCCGAGCGCGACGAGCTGCTGAAGGCGGTGCGGCTGTCGGCGCTCATCGCCAGCTCGGCGGCAAACGTTATTCGCCTGCGGCTGGGAGACGAGGGTTCGGGCACCATCAACGTTGCCGCCGCGGCCGACGTGGGCGAGGCGCAGGGCGACGTCGAGGCCGCCATCGAGGGCGAAGCTGTGCAGATCGCGTTCAACGCGCGCTACCTCCAGGAGGCGCTGCAGAATCTCGACCAAGACCAGCTCATCCTCGAGTTCTCGGGGCCGCTATCTCCAGGCGTCATCCGGCCGACCAGTGACGAGGACTACGTCCACGTCATCATGCCGGTGCGCACGCCGTCCTGAAACATCACCGGGCACGCTGCGGCCCGGGTATCGGTTACTGATCGATGCGCGTCGAGAGGCTGCAGCTCACGTCCTTCCGAACATACGAGGCGCTGGACGTCAGTTTCCCGGAAGGCCCGCAGGTGATCGTGGGGGACAACGCGACGGGCAAGACGAATCTTCTCGAGGGCCTGGTTGTGCTCGGCAGCGGCCGTTCCCACCGTGCCTCGCTGGACGGTGAGCTGATCGGCTGGGGAGCCGACTTCGCTCGACTCGCAGCCACCGCCGTTGGCGACGCCAGCCGGCCCACGACGCTCGAAGTGGTCATCGCGCGGACAGCGGCCGGCACAGGTCGCAAGAAGGTGCTGGTGAACGGCGTCGCACGCCGCCCGGTGGCGCTCACGACGGCCATGCCGGTTGTCGTCTTCGCACCCGAGGACATGCTTCTCATCTCCGGGTCGCCGACACTGCGCCGGGCGGCGGTGGACGGGTTGGTGGTGCAGCTGACGCCTGCCGCCGGCGCGACGATGGCCAACTACGGGCGCGCCATCACCCAGCGCAACAACCTGCTGCGACAGATTCGCGACGGCATCGCGGCGGCCGACGAACTGCGCTACTGGGACACCGTGGTGATCGACGATGGATCGCGCATCGTCGACTGGCGCCGGGAGGCGCTCGAGCGCCTGGCCCGACCGCTAGCCGACGCACACGTCGAGATAGCCCCGGCCGAGGACCGCCTGGAGTTGCGCTACCTCTCCAATGCCGAGGCGGCTGCCTCCGAGACGACGCGCGACGCGCTGCGTCGCCGACTGGCCGAAACGTCCGAGAAGGAGCAATGGAATGGCGCCACGCTGATAGGCCCGCATCGCGACGACGTGGCTTTCGTCAGCGGCACCCGCGACCTTGCCACGTTCGCTTCGCGCGGCCAGCAGCGAACGGCGATCCTCGCCTTCAAACTGGCACAGCTCGAGCTGTTGCGCTCGGCGCTGGAGGTGGCACCCCTCCTGCTGCTGGACGACGTCTTCAGTGAGCTCGACCCGCAGCGCCGGAGCCACCTGGTACGGCGCATCGGCGAGCTGCCACAGGCTTTCGTGACGACCACCACGACGCACGATCTCGACCCGGCGCTGGTGGAGGCGGCCACCGTGTGGCAGGTCAAGGCGGGCGGCCTCGAACGCGTCGCGGCCCGCGCGGACACGCCGTGAACCGTCGCCGGCCGATGAAGCGCATCGGCGAGATGCTGGGCGACGTCGCTGCTCAGCTGGGGATCGAGGGTGAGCTGCGCTCAGCGCGCCGGATGGCGGCCTGGCAGCGACTGGTAGAGGAGCTCGTGCCGGCCGCCAGTGGCGAGTCACTGCTGTTGGCAGTCCAGCCACCGGCGCTCGTCGTCAGCGCCTCGCAACCGATCGTGGCCCAGGAGCTGAAGCTGCGCCAAGCCGAGCTGCTGGCAGCTTTTGCCCGGGCACCCGACGGCGAGCGCCTGCTGGAGCTGCGCGTGGTCGTCCGTCCGGGCGGCCGGAGCGTCGAGCGGCGCTAGACTAGGCCGCCCATGGCTCCCCGGCTCGCGCTCAAGTATGGCCTGGTGTCCGAGGAGGACCGCCTGCCCACCTCGTCGGATGCCGTTCTTGTCACCGAGCCGACGACGGGTTCCAAGACGCGCACCAAGGGCAGCCTGTACCTGGTCGTCACCTCACGAATGGTCGGCGGTCGCACGCGTGACGCGTGTCGCCAGGTAGCCGACTCGATCCGCCGTGAGTACTACTACGACGAGTCGGCCGGCATCGCGATCGTTCTCGAGAAGGCCATTCGCAGCGCCAACCGGCGCCTGCGGCAGTCGCGCGAGGGCGCCGCGTTGGACGAGGGAGCGCTTGGCATCGCCGTCGCCGTCGTGCGCGGCAACGAGCTCTACGTCGCCACCTGCGGCGATGCCGACACGTACCTGATCCGCTCTGCGCGCCTGTTGATGCCCGAGCGCGACTCCGGCGGCGGGCTGCCTGCCCCCGACGGACTTCGTGTAGATGTCTGGCGGGGTGAATTCTCGGTCGGTGATTCGCTGGTCCTCTGCGGTCGCAATCTGGTCGAGGTGGTCGGCACCGAGGAGTTAAAGAACGCCGTCGTCACGCTCCATCCCCAGTCGGCGGTCGAGCATCTCCATCATCTATTCGTGGCTGCCGGCGGCGAGGGCTCTGACGCCGTGCTGGCCATCGAGGCGACCGAAGTCTCGCTGGCGCGCGTCGAGCATCGCCTGGTGCCGGTCACGCCCGCAGAGCCGCTGGCCGGCGCCCCGCTGCGCTCACCGATCCCGCTCGCCGATCAGTTCGCCGGCGCCGCCTCAGCGGTGCAGGACCGTGCCGTCGCCGCACGCGGCGCTCTGCGCGACGCGGTTGCCGGTGGGGTCGACCGGCTGCTCGACCTCACGCCGCGAAGGCGGACGCCGTATCGGCGCATTTCCAGCACCACCAACCGCCGCGAGACCCAGCGCCGCGCAGCGATGGCAGTCCTCACGTTTATCGGCCTCGTCGCGTTGCTCGGCGTCGGCCTGTGGTACTGGCAGCCGCTGCGTAACGAGGACCCAATCGAGCGCGTCACCGAGGGGGAGGCAGCGCTCACGGCGGCGCTCGAGAAGACCGCCCAGGTTTTCGGCAGCGCTGACCTTCTCAACTCGGACCCCACGGCGGCGCGACGCTTGCTGCGCGGTGCCTGGATCGACCTGGGCCGCGCCCGCACGGCGGACGTCGATCCCGGCGCGGTGGAGGAGCTCAGCCGGCGTGTGGCGGCGGCACTCGACGGGCTGTATTCGACCCATGAAGTGAGCAGCGCGCAGTTCTATGCCGCCCCACCGGGCGTTACGATCAGCGCCCTCGTCCGCGGTCCCGACAATGTGGCGTATGCCATCGTCGGCCAGGCAGTGGTGCGTGTCGATCCCGAGGAAGGTGCCGTGGCCACGATCGTGCAGGCCGGCGATGGCACCGGCCAGGGCATCGGCGAGCCGCGCCTGCTCGCCCGCGGCGGCCCCGACCTGCTCATCGTCGACTCGCGCGGCGCCATGTGGCGCTGGCGCCCGTCGGATACGGTGGGTGGCGGGACACTCGGGCCCGTTCGCGTCGCAGGCGACCAGGTCTGGGGTGAATCGGTCGTCGACTTCGAGACCTTCGTCATCAACCCGGACCAGGGGCTCTACCGCGTGTACGTGCCCTTCCCGCCGGCAAGCCAGATTCTGCGCTACGACCCGACCGCCGACGGCAGCGGCTTCTCCGCCCCTGCGCCGTACTTCGTCAGCGAGGGGGAGAACGTCGCCGCCTTCCGCCAGCTGTACATCGACGGCGATGTCTACGCCGTGACCGCCGAAAACCTGGTGCGTTACTTCAACGGCCGCCGCACGGCGTTCGAGCTCGACCAGTCGCCCGACGCCGCAGATCTGCGCGAAGGACACGACTATGCCCTACTGGACGCCACCGGGACGCGTGGCGTCGGCAGCCTGTATGTGTGGGACCGCCAATGGTCGCGCGTGCTGGTGTACGACAAGACCGAAGGCGCCTATGCCGAGCAGTTCGTGGCTGCGGCCGGCGCGCCGCCCCTGGCCGACCTGCGTGGCATGTACCTTGTGGATCGTGGCGAGGCGCAGCCCCCCGTGCTGGTGTGGGCCCGGCCCGACGGGTTGTACCGCGTGGTCCTGGATGAGCCCAGTGAGGTCGAGCCATCACCATCACCCAGCGCCACGCCGGCCGCGCCGGCGACAGCGTCGCCACGTGCAACGCCGGTGGGGCCCACCCCAGAGCCTAGCGAGCGTCCCCGGCGGACGCCGCGCGGTCTGGAGGGTACACCGGCGCCGTGATGCGCCGGAGTGATCTGGCCGGCAGGAGCGCGGTTTAGAATTCGGCCATGTCCGGCGGCCAGCAGAACGGCAGCCAGAACGGCGGCCTCCACGAGATGGTCGTCGAGAGCGTCCGCGTCCACATGCTTTCTTCGCAGCACGTCGTCATCCTGCGTGACACTGCCAACGATCGGTACCTGCCGATCTGGATCGGACCGTGGGAGGCGAATGCCATCGCGATGCGCCTGCAGGGCGTGACCCCCGAGCGGCCGATGACGCACGATCTCTTCTCGCAGACCCTGTCCGAGCTGGGCGTCACCATCAAGCAGATCATTGTTTCCGATCTCGCCGAGGACACCTTTCGCGCCCGGCTGCTGCTGCAGCTCAACGGCGTTGATCTTGACCTCGATGCCCGGCCGAGCGATGCCATTGCCATCGCCGTGCGAGCCGGCGTGCCCATCTTCGCCACCGACGCCGTGCTCGATAGAGCAGGCGTGGTGCCCGAGGGTGCCGATGAAGAGAAGCTGTCGGTCTTCCGCGAGTTCGTCAATTCGCTGAACGTCGACCTGCTCGACGAGCCGGAGGAAGGCCGCCGGCCGGACTGAACCGCTGAGTCCTCAGGCGCTTTCGCCCAGGACGGGCTCGCCGCGGCGCAGCGCGGCGCCGCGGTTTGCCCACAGTCTCAGTCTCAGTCGCCAGAAGTCGCGCACGGCGCGCAGCACGACCTTTGGGTTGGCACCCGACTGGGCGCCGGCGACGCGCGAATAATGCGGCACTCCGGTCTCTGCCACGCGGCGGCCGTGCTCGCGCAGCTTGATGAGCAGCTCAGCCGACATGAACGCGCCGCCCGACTCGAGCCGGATGCCCTCGAGCGCCGAGCGCCGGAAGAGCTTGCAGGCGCAGTCTGGATCGCGCACGCCCAGGCCGAACAAGAGTCGCAGCGCGAGGCGGTAGAGGCGGGCGTAGGCGAGGCGGACGAATGGGTCGGCGCGCTGCAGTCGGTGGCCGACCACCACGTCGGGCTGGTCGTCTGCTGCCAGGCGATCCAGCAACCTGCCGATGTCCTCGACGCGAAACTGGCGGTCGCCGTCGAGGAAGCAGACGAGCTCGAATCGCGCGGCACGGAACCCGCTGCGCAGGGCGGCGCCATAGCCCTTGTTCGTCTCGTGGTGCACGACGCGGACCGGCTCGTGAGAGGCGGCAAGGCGATCGGCGAGCTGCGGCGTTGCATCTCGGCTGCCGTCGTCGACGGCGATGACCTCGAACTCCTCAGCCAGGTGAGGTAGCACTTCGAGCGCTTCCGCGACCAGCGCCTCGATGTTTTCGGCCTCGTTGTGGGCGGGAAAGAAGAAGGTGAGCGCCGCGACGCGTGGCCGGTCGGCGGGCTGCGCGACGATGTCGGCCACGAGCGGATTATAGGATTGCGTCGCCTGTTGGCAGCGAACGTGGGCCCTCGACGCGGTAGACCGGTCCGCCAGGAATGCCGGGCACCTTGGTCAGCTCGTAGCGCTCCTCGAATTGCGGCATGTCGTGGGCGAGCCGTATCAGGAACACCGGCCGTTGGCCCAGGTGACTGTCGATGACCGCGGCCGCGTCGCCCAGGTCCTTTTGGACGATCGTCGAATCGTCGACCACCGTTACGTCGGGCCGCATGCCCTCGACGTACTTGCCGTACCACAGCGTGGTCGAGTAGCTCCACCAGCTCACCACCAGGGCATCCGGCGGCAAGCGGTCCATGATTCCCGTCAGCCACTGCCGGGCGGCGATATCGGAGGACGCATCGTTCTCACCATGACGGATCGGCACCGCGGCGAGCGCCGCCCCGATAAGGACCAGGGCCGCGAGCACCGCTGCCGCCAGGCGGGCGGGGGGCCGTGCCCGCAGCACCGATTCGAGGCCGTCCAGCAGCGCACCGGCGCCAATCCCACCCAGCACCGTCATGGCCATCAACGGCACGAGGTAATAGCGGCCGATGGCGGCATTGACATAGCCCAGCGCGAAGGCCCAGCCGATGACGAACCAGGCGAACAGCATGAGCGCCAGCTGTGGGCGGCGGCGGGCTGCGACGAACACGCCGGGTAGCGCGAGGACCGCGATGAGACCGAGTTCGTTGAACGTCTCGCGAATCACCTGGCGGAGCGCGGCGCCGGCGTCGGGCAGTGCCTGAAACGACCCACGGAACTGCTCGGCCAGCACGAGGTAGCGGAAGCCCTCCCAGGTTTCGGGGTTGGCGTAGTCAAGCGGTGGATTCATCGCCGAGCGGATGGGCAGGTACAGGTACAGAGCGACAGTGGTAAGGGCAAGCACGACAGCGGCCGATAGCACAAGCCGCGGGCGGGTGACGATGCCGGGCTGGACGACGAGTACGAACAGCCCGATGCCAGGCGCCAGCAACAGGGTCAGCGCGTGGTTGGCAAGCGAAACGCCGAAACAGGCGGCAGCCGCGATCAGCCAGCCGTCTGCCGGCCGACCGGCGGCCACGCGCTGCGACCAGACCACGAGCAGCAGCAGCAGCAGAGCGGCGAGGAACAGGTGAAGCGCGTGGGGATCGGCACGCAGGCTGATCGCCCATGCCTCGCCGGTCACGGCCAGCGCAGCGCCGGCGGCGATGCCGGCTGTCAGTCGACTGGTAAGCAGGGTGGTCGTGGCGGACACAAGGCCCACGCCGCCGGCGCCCAGCAGGGCCGAGAGCATGTTCGCCCGCAGTGCTTCGTTGCCGAACGGCTGCAGCACTACCGATGCCAGCCAGGCGAGCAGGGTGTATGCCGGAAAGCCCGTCGGGTGGGCGATCCCCAGCACTGGGCCGATGGCCTGGAACTCGGCCGTATCCCAGAAGCCTACGTCCGGCATGAGCGTCAGCAGGTAGACCGCCAGGGCGGGCAGAGCGACGGTGACGCCGGCCACGGCGGCACGACCGCGCGTGCTCGCGGCAACAGCCACGACGCGGTTGAACGACAGACAGGTGCTCACCAACCCGAGACCACGCCCCAGTACACGCCCCAGGCGTTGACGAGGATCGACAGCGCCACCAGTCCGACCGTCAGCCTGCGCACGCCGAGCCAGGCGATGGCGAGAGTGATCAGAATGAGGGCGAACGGGGCGAAGTCGTTGCTTCTGCGGAAGCCGAATTGGACCCATCCGGGACCAAAGTGCATGAGAATCACGAAGCCGATTGCCAGCACGGCCAGCGCAGCCCCCATGATCACCCGCTTGTGCCACGCGGCACGGACGAGCGGCAGTGCCAGCAGGTAGGCAGGGCTGGTCAGCAACAGGCTCATGCCGATGGCGTCGGGCTTCACCAGCGGGCAGGCCTTGTCGAACAGCGACAGCCCGCACTCGGGGTTAACGATCGGCAGCCAGCCGAACATCACCAGCGCGTTGCGCGGGACGTGGCCGACATGCTCGAGCCCCAACGATCGGTCGATCTGCAGGTCGGGCGGCATGTAGCCGTGGTACTCGGTTTGGTAGAGCCACTCGTAGGCGGGATTGAAGATGTGGCCGGTCGACACCACGTTGTAGACGAGCAGCATGCCCAGCGGGAGGACCGCGCCAAGTCCGGCCGAGAGTGCGCGGCGGCGATAGGAACCACCCGCGCCGACGAGAGCGAAGAACGGGGCGCCGAACAGGATCGTGAGGCGCGAGAGGGCGGCGAGGCCGAAGACGAAGCCGGCCACGAACTGCAGCGGGTCAACCTGTGAGCGCAGCCAGCCGATGGGCCCCGGCGAACCACGGATGTTCCCAAGCGTGCTGCGCAGCTGCTCGCGACGCTCGCCGTCGAGCGCCAGGGTGATTCCCAGAAACAGGAACGTGGTGGCCACGACGTGGGCCAGGAACCACGTCGTGCCGAGCATCGCCGCGTACCAGTGGACAGTGCCGAAGGCGAAGAACAAGGTTGCCAGGAAGGCTGCCGCGCGATTGTCGGTGAGCCGAGTGGTCATCCGCCAGGCGAGCCCGACGTTCACGGCGCCGAGCAGCGCCGCCAGCAGCTGCGAGTCGGTGGCAAGGCCGAAGACCGCCACAAAGGGGATCATCAGCACGGCGGGTAGCGGAGGGAATGGGAGCAAGCCGTAACGCGGCTCGCCTGCTGCCGCCGGCAGCGGCATGACGTCGTTCAGGTAGGCATTGGCGAAGGGCCCCTCCGACACGGGAAAGTCGATCACGAAGCGCCCCTGCAGGTAGGCGTCGGCCTGCCAAACGAAGTGGTTGTACCAACCGAGCCGCGCGGGGTTCGAGAAGACGTACACGCCGATGGCAAGGGCGACGAACAGGACGCCCACCAGTGCCGGATCGGCTCGCTCGAGGGCGCCGCGGACGCGTCCCAGGCGACCGCCATCCAGGGTCTCGCCACGCGCGGAGACGGAGGGGGTCGTTGCTATACTGCGCTGCACCTCGTCACCCTCTGGAGGTTCGGTCGAACGTGACAGCGCCCCAGGCGGATGGGGCCGACCGCATCTCTGGCCTCGCGAGGCGCCGAGCACGGGCGAGTACGGCCGCCGGCAGCATCGCGCTCCTGCTTCTCATCGGTCTGCTCATTCGCCTGACCATCGCATACATCATTCTGCCCGGCTCGGGCTTCGAAACGGATATCGCCACCTATTCGTCCTGGGCCCAGACGCTCTACGAGAATGGCCCGGGCACCTTCTACGCTGTCGCCGGCTTCGCCGATTACCCGCCGGGCTATCTCTATCTCATCTGGCTGGGTACCCATGTGGTGTCGTTCTTGCGCGGCGACACGATCGAGGGCACTGCCGACCTGCTCAAGCTCGGCCCGATTCTCTTCGACGTCCTGATCGCCTGGGTGCTGTATGTGCTCGTTCGGCGCTGGTCGGCGACGCGTAAGGATTCACTGCGCCTGGGACTCGTGGCTGCCGGGCTGTACCTGTTCAATCCAGTCACGATCTACGACTCGGCGATCTGGGGCCAGACCGACTCTGTCGGCACTTTGTTGGTCCTGCTCGGCGTCGCCGCGTTGGTGCGTGGCAACTCAGAGGGAGCGACGGTGTTGGCCGTCCTGGCCGCGTTGGTCAAGCCCCAGTTCGGCATCGTGCTGGCGCCCCTCGTTGGTGTCGTGCTGCTGCGCCGCCACCTCCTCCGTGCGGGATCCAGCCCCAGGCACCGGCCGCTGGTACCGGAAGCGATGCGGAGCTGGTTCGAGCGCGAGCAGGGCGTCGTACGACTGTTCACCTCGGCCGTAGCGGGGCTCGTGGTGCTGGTTGTCCTGCTGGCTCCCTTCCGCCTGAACCCGATCAGCTTCATCGAACTCCTCGTCCGAACCGCTGGCGGTTACCCGTACTTGAGTGTCAACGCGTATAACCCGTGGGCCCTCGTGGGATCGGGTGGCACTCCGCCGCTTGCATTGGGGGGCTGGTGGTCGCCCGACACGATTCCGTTGCTCGGTCCGCTGCCGGCCGTCGTAATCGGCACCGCCCTGCTCGCGGCGGGCTTCCTCGTCGGCATCGCGCGCGCCGGGTGGCGTGAGGACCGGCGCAGCATCATCATCGTCGCGATATTCCTGGCGCTGGCTTTCTTCATCCTCCCCACGCGCGTCCACGAGCGTTACATGTTCCCCATCTTCGGGCTCATCCCACTGCTGGCGGTGGTTGATCGCCGCTGGCTGGCGGCCGGCGTGGTCCTTTCGATCGCGGCGTTCATGAACCTCCATGCCATCCTGACCATCCCGCTGTATGCCACGCCGAACCTCGAGAGCATGCCCCTCGGCGCCGAGTTCCGGACGCCCCTAGGCATCCTCACCAGCATCGGTCTCCACACGGCGGGCTTCCTCTACGTCGCGTGGCAATTGCGGCCGTCCGCGGCGCGCGAGGAGGACCCCTTCGTATCGGACATGCAGGAGAGCTACGAGGACGTCTGGGAGGAACCGCCGGTCGCGGCGCCGTGGAGTACCAGTCTGGTGGATGTCGAGCCGGGTTGGCAGCCGTCGCCACGCCGGCGGTCGCTGGTACGCGAGTGGCTTGCGTCGCTCGTGGAGCGCCACTCCACGCGGCGCGATCGCAGCACGACGCTCGCCAACGAGTCCGGTGGCAGGCTGGACCGGCGAGACCTGTTGCTGGTGGCCCTCGTGTTCGTCAGCACCCTGGCCCTGCGCACCTACCGCCTCGAGGTGCCCTACGGGATGCACTTCGATGAGGTCTACCACGCCCGTACCGCGGTCGAGTTCCTGCAGGACTGGCAGTACGACATGCCGCACTCGATCTATGAGTACACCCATCCGCACCTGGCCAAGTACACGATGGCGCTGGGCATCATCACCCTCGGCAACAATCGGGTCGTCGATAACCGCGATCTGGGTGGCGAGGTAGTGACGGCCGCGGTCGAGCCGCGCTGGAGCCCCGCCGGATCGCCTTCAGTCCGCAACGGAGAACGCCTCTACGTCGTGACTCCGGATGGCCTCCTCGTGCACGATCTTGCGACGCGCGCCGAGGCCGTCGGCCTTGACGGTGCCTTTGATGCCGTCGCGGTCGACGAGGCCAGTCACGTTGTCTACCTCGGACAGGCGGACGGCACCGTGCTATGGCTTCCGTCAGGCCAATTCGATGACCTTCGAAACCGTGGATCGGTGCCTCAGACCGCGCCGATCAGGCTGACCAGCCTCGCTGGGCTGGACGGCCCGCTCGACCGGCTCGAGGTCGCCGGTGGCCGCCTCATCGCCATCTCTGTCTCTGGAACGGTCGTCAGCCTCGATCTCCAGACTGGCACCGAGACCGGCCGCCTGCAGCTCGAGGAGCCGAGTTCGCTGGCCGGGATAACGGCCCGCTCGGTCGTGTTTGTCGACCCCACACAGCTGACGGACGCGGCCGCGGTTGCGGATACTCTGGCCGGGCTGCTCGGTGACGATGCCGCCCGCATCGAAACAGCGATCACGACGTCGACCGACCGCGTCGCAGTGGCGGGTTTCATTGGCGATGTCGGCGACGACGTCCAGGCCGCGATTGACGAGGGCCGCCTGACCGGCGCCTCGGTCGAAGATCCGTCCGGCCTGGCAGTGGGGACGCACGACGGCGTCGTTCTCCTCGAGGCGCAGACGCTGACGGAGTTGACAACGCTCGAGACCGCCGGCCCGGTGAGCGGACTGGCGCTGGTCAGCCACGGGCTGGAGCATCCCACGCTGTATGCCGCCAGCGGCGGGTCGCTCGTCAGCATGAGGCTGCCGACTGACCAGCCCCCGAGCACCTCCGGGACGCTGACCATGCCGAACACAGTGACACAGGTCGCTTGGAATCCGGCGACGACACTTGTGCATGCACTCGGGCGCAGCCAGGAGGGCAGGGGGTGGACGGTGTACGTGGTCGAGCCGCGCTCGAACTCGGTGTTCGCTGACGCTCGACTCGAGTCCGAGCCGCAACAGATGCTGGTCGACGTCGCCGCGGACTATCCGGCCGAGGACCGCGACGACCTGCTGCTGATCGATTCACGGGGCGGCCTGCAGACCGTAGATGTGGGCGGCAATCAGTTCGCCTATCGCTTCCCCGGAGTGCTTCTCGGCGCACTGATGGCCGTGTGCATATACCTGCTTGGGAGGTTCCTCTTCCGTCGCCGAATGGTGGCCGCCATCGCGGCATTCCTGGTGCTGTTCGACGGGATGTTCTTCGCCAACGCGCGGATCGCGATGAACGATGCTTACGTGGCCTTTTTCATCGTTGCCGCGTTCACGGTCTTCGTGCCCCTGTGGCTTGGTCGCTGGCGGAGCGGCTGGGCGACGGCCGGCGGGCTGGCCCTGGTGGGCATCCTGCTCGGGCTGGCGCTGGCCTCGAAGTGGGTTGGTGCCTACGCCATAGGCGGGGTCGTGCTGCTGATCCTGCTGCGTTCGGCACTCGGCCGGATCATTGCCCTGGCGGCCATGATCGCGATGACCGCCGTTCTCGGTTTCGTCGCCGTCACGCCCAGCGCCGCAGTCCAGAACCCGCAGCTTAACTACGCGTTCTTGGCGCTGATGGTCGTCCTGAGCGCTCTGCTGGCGGTCGCCATCGCCCTGCGACCGGTGCGCTTCACGCTTGAAGAGCTGCGTTTCGTGGTGGTGGTCCCGGTCCTCGGCGGCGCGCTCATCGGTGCCGTCGGTGGGTACCTGGACCTCGGCGAGCGGGTGATCGGGCTCGGTGTCGGCCTGGTCGTGGTGGGCCTGGCAGCCGCGGCCCTCGGCTGGCTCGCCGGCCGGCGCGGTATCGGTCCGCTGGCCAGGATCCGCGCCGCCGGGGATTCGGGCGAACCGGCCGCGCCACCGCCCGAGCGTGGCTGGCTGCGACCCGGCTCGGGCCGGCTTGGCCTGCCGTGGCTGGCGGCGCTGGCAGCGGTCACCCTGATTCCGCTGGCCGTCTACGTGTTCAGCTACACGCCGTGGATCGATCTCGGCAACCGCTGGACGGCCGCCGACCAGCCGATCCTGGGCATCACCCTGCCCAACCTTCCCGCCGACCATACCGGCCAGTCGTTCCTGGACATGCAGCGCGGCATGTACGACTACCACAATTACCTGCGCGCCACGCACCCCGCCTCGTCCCCCTGGTGGGCGTGGCCGCTGGATCTCAAGCCGGTCTGGTTCGAGCAGCAGGACTACGCGGGCCGAACCACTGCGGTCATCTACGACACCGGCAACCTGGTCATCTTCTGGCTGGCGATCCCGGCGGTCGCGTTCGTGGCCTGGCAGGCATGGCGGCGACGCAGTCTGGCGCTCACCTTCCTGGCACTTGCCATCGCCAGCCTGTGGCTGCCCTGGGCGCGCATCGATAGGGCAACGTTCCAGTACCACATCTTCACCACGTTGCCCTTCTCGTTCCTGGCGCTGGCGTATTTTCTCTCCGAGTTGTGGCACGGGCCGTCGCCGCGTACGTGGTTGCTGGCGCGCGCCGGAGCCGCGCTGGCGATCATTGGCGCACCCTTGCTGTGGCTGTTACGCGTGCCACTGTGCGGCGTCGCACGGACCGAGCAGGTCAATCCGGGGACCGAGGTGTGCGCCGCCCTGTCGCGCCAGCTGGTGTTGAGCGACGTCCAGCTCGTCGGGCTGCTTCTGGCCGTCGGTGGGCTCGCCGCAGCCGGGGTCCTGGTCTATCTCGGACTGCGTTCGGATTCGCAGCCCGACAGGCTGTCCTCCGCGCGACCGCTGTTGCTGCCGCTGGCCTTCTCGGTCGTGCTCTTTGGCGGCGCGATTGTCGTGGTCGGTGCAGGCTTGGCAGGCAATCCCGCCGTGCAGACGACTGTGAGAGCCGAGGAACCTGCCCTGGTCGCCCTGCTCATGCTGGGCGTGCCGGCGTATTTTGTGCTCCGCGCCTCGGACCCGCGACGGTTCGTGATCGGTGCGCTCGCCGCGGTGGCGATCTGGTTCGTCGCCTTCTATCCCAACATTGCCAGCCTGCCGGTGCCTACCCCGCTGTCCCAGATCCATCTCGGGCTGCTGCCGACCTGGAACTGGGGTTTCCAGTTCGCGGTCAACACGGACGAGCCGAACCGCGGAGCGATCGACTGGGCAAGCGTGGGACTGCTGGCGACCGCCGTGCTGGGCCTCTGCCTGGCCGCGGCTTACGCGGCGCGCAACTGGTATCGGTATCGCTACGCAGACGAGCCCATCACCGCGCTGCCCGAAGCGAGCTGATCGTGACCGTCTCCGGTGCGCGAATCACTACGCTGGGGTCGACGTGGCGCGGCAGCGGGCCTTGGGCAGCCAGCCGGCGAGCAACGAAGACGTAATAGTCCTCGACCTTGGCCGTGATGTTGTCCCAGCTGAATTGAGCGGCGCGCAGGCGTGCCGATTCACTCATGCGAGCGCGCAACGCTTCGTCGGACAAGAGTTTGCCGATCGCTTGCGCCAATGCCGGCACGTCGCGAGGCGGTACAAGCAGGCCCTGCTCGCCGCGTCTGACCACACTGCGGTAACCATGGATGTCGCTGCACACGATGGGTGTACCGGCGGCCATCGCCTCGAGCAGTACGATGCCCATCGACTCCTGGCCCGTCGCCGGCGAGACGTACACATCGGCTGTCGCGAAATAGCGCGCCTTGTCGTCGTCGCTGATGCGTCCCAGCAGCTCCACGCCGCCCAGGCGGCGGGTGGCGACGTAGCGCCGCACTTCGCGCTCCTGCGGCCCGGTGCCGGCGAGCAGCAGCCTGCAATTGAGGCCGCGTTTGCGCAGCTGGCGGTAGGCCTTCAGCAGGTACATCACGCCCTTGCGGCTTTCGAAGCGGCCGAGGAAGAAGATGTTGAGCGTGCCGTCCCGATAGCGGGTGATCGGCTGCGCGTTCACGAAGCGGGCGGGCTCCACGCCGTTGGGTATTACCTTGTAGTCGCCAGGGAAGTAACGGTCGATGAAGTGGCGCGCGGCAGCGCTTACCGCCACGCGGCCGTGCAGGCGCCGCGCGAAGCGGCTCAGCATGCGCTTTCCGAACTCATAGGCCGGGCTCCAGCCGGCGTAGGCAT